>PPYE01413356.1_pt1 | contig 24532 bp, 14 predicted proteins | sample 1559881 | NCBI WGS metagenome assembly PPYE01 (sample SAMN08240022, study PRJNA423297) | Human gut metagenome, whole genome shotgun sequencing project. | reverse complement strand
CAGAGCTTTGGCGGATATCGGAAAGGGGTTGTGTATAAACTTCTCTAAACATGTCGCTTAATTTTGATTAGGTACTTACGATTTAAGAAGTAGGGTTTATTCAGCCTTCTATTAAGCCACAGGTTGGTCATCTATCATGACCCCAAAAGGGAATAAGAAGTGAAAAGAATAGCAAAAATCTATAAAATATCTGTTTCTTTTGGTAGAGTCTTTAAATAGCCGTATCTTTGCACCATAAAAACAACAACAAGATGGCAAAGATATTGATTATAGAAGACGATTTGGCATTTGGAACCATGATTCAGACATGGCTCAGAAAGAAAGGTTTCGAAGTAGAGAAAGCCACATCGGTTGGTGCTGCCTTGAGGTTGTTGCAGGAAGACAGCCAGCGCGATCTAATTCTCTCTGACCTCAGACTTCCCGACCACGACGGACTCACCACACTGAGATGGCTCCACAAGCAGGGCCTTCACATTCCCTTTATCGTCATGACAAGCTATGCAGAGGTGCAGAACGCTGTGCTCGCCATGAAATCAGGAGCCAATGACTATGTGGCTAAACCGTTTCATCCCGACATACTGTTAGAGAAAATCAATGAGGCTATCAAGCAAGCCTCATCGGCACCTGTTCCGGTAAACTCTCCTGCCACACCGACTCAACAAGAAACCCCTCAGCAAACTACCACACAGCCCGACGAAGACGAGGCGCCCCAATACATAGAAGGCAAGAGCGAAGCCTCGCAACAGCTATATAGATATGTGTCACTCGTAGCACCTACCCCTATGTCGGTACTGATACTCGGAGCAAGCGGCACAGGCAAGGAATATGTGGCGCATCGCATACACGAATTGAGCAGCCGTGCCGACAAGCCCTTCTTCGCCATAGACTGTGGAGCCATACCAAGAGATGTAGCGGCATCCGAATTCTTCGGTCATGTGAAAGGCGCCTTTACTGGAGCCGAACAAGACAAGAAGGGAGCTTTCGAAGTAGCCAACGGAGGAACACTCTTCCTCGACGAGATGGGAAACCTGAGCTATGATGTGCAGGTGCAACTGCTTCGTGCCCTGCAGGAGAGAAAGATAAGACCCGTGGGAGGAACTAAGGAAATCGACATCGATATCCGACTGGTGTGCGCCACCAACGAAAACCTGGCACAGAGAGTGGCTGAGGGACAGTTCCGCGAAGACCTCTTCCACCGCATCAACGAGTTCACCATCTATATGCCCGAACTGAAAGACCGCGGCACAGACCTCTTCCTCTTCGCCAACCTCTTCGTCAAGCATGCCAACAAGGAGTTGGGACGGCACGTGCTCGGGTTCGACGACAAGGCTTCAGAGATGATTGCCTCGTACAGCTGGCCCGGCAACCTGCGCGAACTCAACAACGTGATGAAGCGTGCCACCCTGCTGACCAAGGGAAACTATATCGGCAGGACTGAACTCCAGCAGAGCATGAGTCATCTGCAACAACCCACAGAGACGCTGACTTTGCGGAATGAGCAAACCGAGTTGCAACGCATAGAGGCAGCCCTGAAAACCGCCAATGGCAACAAGAGCAAGGCTGCCCAACTGTTGGGAGTGGACAGAAAAACCCTCTACAACAAAATCAAGAAATATAATCTGTAGACCTCAGCAACTTCCTATAACACATAGCAAGGACGGACTGTAAACCCAATGGGGTTCATAGTCCGTCCTTGCTGTATGATAGCTTTTCTATCATGTCCCGACATCCTGTGCCAATTCCCCATTCCACAACAGACTTCCACAACTTTTTGGGGAATTATTCCACACACTTTCCACACTTTCCACACTTCCCCACTTTTTGGCACAACCATTCCGTCCTCTGATTATCAAGCACTTAGCAAACTTTCTTCATTTTTGGCACGCTGATTGTGATATTAGATAGTGAACTCGCAAACGAACTGAATGTTCAACAAGAGTTTCAACAGAGAATAATAAACAAAAATAAAATATTAACAATTTAAAACATTACAATTATGAAGAAGTTATTTTTCGCAGTTAGCGCAGCAGCATTCGTTTTCGTATCAGCAAACAACGTATTTGCAAGTAACAAAATGATCAGCACATCAGCTTACGAGCCAACTGATACAGTAGCTCCAGCCGACACTACAGAGACTACAACAGACTCTACAACAGAGAAGCCAGCGGAAGCATCTTTGGTAATGTCACTCAGCGACATCGAGCCAACTGACACAGTAGCACCAGCCGAGACTCCAGCTCCAACAGAGACTCCAGCTCCTGCTGACACAACAAATACTCCAGCCGACTCAACAGCAGAACAGGCTCAGTAAACCGCTCCATCTTCAAAAAACAGTATACATGCAGCTTTTAAAATGAAAATATCTTGTCTTCTCTTCCGAAGGCAAGATATTTTTTTGTATTTTTGCACCATGATAAAAAACAATATTCCTCTCAAAGTAGCCTTAGGATATGCTGCCGTGGCTGTGGTGATGGCCCTGGCAGTAGCGCTCGTATACAGCAACACGCAGTCTATCCTGAACATCGACAAGGCTTCGCGCGACTATACCCACAAGCGCAATATGGCCGACAGCCTGGTGTACAGCCTGCTCGACGTGAGCAACAACGAACGTTCCATCTATATGGAGACATCGGGAAACTGGGAGGAACTCAACCACTCCATCTCAGAAGCCAAGGTGCAGGCACTCAAACTCAAGGCGCTGGAAAAGGACTCCCTGCAGAAAGCACGCATGGACACCCTCGTCAGTCTGCTCAACCTGAAACAAGTCAACCTGAAGCAACTCCGGAGAGTGTTGATAGCCAACAATCATGAGAGCTTTCTTCACGAAAAGGTGAGCAATCTGAGCAGCGGAAAAGACTCGGTAGTGGTGCACCCCAAGACTGCACAAACCCATGAGAACAAAAGGACAACCGTTGAGGTGGTGAAGACCCGAAAAGGCTTCTTCCGCCGACTCGCCGACGCCTTCAAGAAAGGCGCCACCGACACCATAGCCATACACAATGATGTCAACCAAACAACAACCGACTCGATTTCCACACCTGTCGACATCGCCGGAGAGGTGGCACAGGTACTGTCGCAGATAGGACAGGAAGACAAACAGAACACACAGAAGAAGGAAAAAGCAGTAAACAAAGAGGTGAGCGACCTGCAGAAAGTGAACGCCCAGCTTGCCGAACGTACTTCCCACTTGCTCAACACCATCCGCCAAAGCGAGATGCAGTCCATGCAGCAGGCTTTAGGCAAAGCGCTGAATGCCCGCCGTTCACTTCTGTGGCAGATCACCCTTATGGCTTTGCTTGCCATGATCTCCGCCGTAGTCTTGCTGTGCTACATCTTCAAAGACACCAAGAAAGAACGCATCTATCGTGAGAACTTGGAAGAGGCCAACACCGAGATTCAGCGCATCATGAACCAACGCGAAAGACTCCTTCTTACCATCACCCACGACATCAAGGCTCCCGTGGCTTCCATTTCGGGCTTCATCGACCTGATGAGAGAACATGTGAGCGACGAGAAAGGCATGAACTATATCGACAACATAGCCAGCTCTGCCAGCCATCTGTCAAGATTGGTGGCCTCGCTCCTCGACTATCACAAATTGGAGAACGGACTGCTGGAACTCCATCCCTCCAGTTTCTCGCCAGCCTCGCTCATTCAGCAATGCACCGAAGGCATGAGGATGCTGGCAGAGAAGAAGAACCTGGTGTTAAGTTCCTCTTATCAGGATAAGGCTGCCGAGCTGCAAGGATTAGCAGCCGATGCAGCAATCACCTATCAGGCAGATGCTTTCCGCATCCGTCAGGTGTTGGACAACCTCATCAGCAACGCCATCAAGTACACCGTGAAAGGAAAGGTTACTGTCACTGCCCTCGTCAAGCCAGCCTCATCGGCAGGCATCTGTCACCTTATTATAAAGGTAGAGGATACGGGCATGGGCATGACTTCTGAGGAATGTCGAAAAGTGTTCCAGGCTTTCACACGTCTCAAGGACGCACAGGGCATAGAAGGCACAGGTTTAGGACTGTCCATCATCCATGAACTCGTCACTCTCTTAGGCGGACAGATCAGTCTGCAATCAGAGAAAGGCATCGGCTCCACCTTTACCATCATCCTTCCTATCAGGCAGAATCCTCCTTCCGTTCAGGAAGCCTCAACGGGCGAAGCTGCCGAAAAGCAGCCGGCAAGTATCAGCGCCGCGGGCACAGAACTGTCAACAGCGAACCAGCAGCCCCTTGCCAACCATAAGATTCTGATCCTCGACGACGACCGTCTGCAGCTGCAACTGCTTCAGGAGATGCTGCACCGCAAGGCCAATGACGACTGGCAGATATTTGCCTGTCAGCATGTTACCGAGGCTCTTACCATTCTGCACAACGAGCAGCCCGCCCTGATGCTGATGGATATAGAAATGCCAGAGATGAACGGAACGGAGATTATCCGCATGATCAATCACAGCAACATGAAGGTGATTGCCATGACAGCCCACGACATCAGCATCAAGGAAGAACTGACGGAGGCTGGCTTCGACGACTGCCTATTCAAGCCCTTCCGTCCTGAAGCCTTAGAGAGTTTGTTGGCTCCTGCTGCCCGAGAAGCTGCTACAGAAGAGCCTGCCGCTGAAGAAACAACTGCAGAAGAGCCTGCCGCTGAAGAAACAACTGCAGAAGAGCCTGCTGCCGAAGTATCTGTCCGTGAAAGGCTGTCTTCACTTTTGATCTTTGCCGGAGGCGACAAGGAAGCAGAGATGGAGATTGTGAAAACCGTGACGGCAGAAATGGAAACTTACCGGGAATCGTTGAACAAGTATCTTCCTGCTGCCGAAAAGGAAAAAGAGGCACAGGAGGACAATACACAGGCGGTACAGGTGGAACTCAGCCAGGAGGACAAGCAGAATGTGGCAAGAATCGCCCACAAACTGCAACCCATAGCCCAGATGATTCAGGCGGAATGTCAACAGCAGCTGCAGGCTCTCTCGCCCGAGCACATCGGCGAACAGGAAGACAAAAAAATCCGAGCATACATCCAGGCCGTCTTCGACGACTTAGGAAATATGCTCGGAGAGTTGAGAAATATTCTTTCTGAGTAATCGTTCTTACAGTTCCACATTGTCTATGTGGAATTTCATCAGTCCGGCAGGCACCTTCACCATGACCTCATCGCCGGCTTTCTTGCCCAAGAGAGCCTGTGCGATGGGCGACTTGATAGAGATTTTTCCACTATGAAGGTCTGCCTCGTGAGGATTCACTATGGTGTAAGTCATGCTGCACTTATTGGCCACATTAGTAATCTTCACCTTGCTCAACAGTCCCACCTTGTCGCTTTGCAGTCGCGACTTGTCTATTACGCGGGCATTCTCCAGAATCTTCTGCTTGAAACTGATTCTGCTCAACAGCTTGCCCTGCTCTCGCTTGGCAGCATGATACTCAAAGTTCTCGCTGAGGTCGCCCTTGTCGCGTGCCTCGGCTATGGCGTCACGCACAGCAGGCAGTTCCACCTTTACCATGTGTTGAAGTTCAGCCACGAGCTCATCGTAGCCTTCCTGAGACATATATTCCATAATGCTTTTTTTCTTTTTGTTTTATTCTTCGGCGTGCAAAGGTACAGAGAAATCATGAAAAAGCCAAGACTTTGCCCGAGTTTTACGTAAAAAGACATTGGTTTAACAATTAGCAAGATTGCACTGGGAGGGCAGGCATCTTGACACGCCCTCCCCAGTGCCAACCTGCTAAATCGTAAGGATTTAAAAAGGGTGCATCAAAACCCACGTTGTGATGCACCCTTTGATAGATGAATAAAAATTATTGTTTACTTGATAACAACCTTTCTTGTTGTACCATCAGACATCTTGATGATGTTGATGCCCTTCTGCAAGGTGTTGATCTTCATACCATTGATAGTGTAGATACCATTTACAGCACTTGCTGATGGACGGTTCTCGATGTTCTCGATGCCAGTAACATCCTGGAAACCCTTACGAGCAACACCCAAGATTGTAACATAGCCACTTCCAACGTACCACTTCTGGAAAAGAATATTCTTTACCTTCTTGCTCTTATTAGTCTTCAATGTAAACTCATAGAGACGGAAATTATTACGGCCATCAATTTCATCAATATCATATTGATAAGTTGATTTAGTCATGATGCGACTCAAACCAAATACAGCTTCGTTACCAGTAGCATTTTCTCCGTACCAATCAAAGACTGTGAGGAGTGAAGCATTCTCATTAGTACCGTCTTCGTAATAAACTTGAGCAGCAACCTTACCCATACCATTGGCAGAAATAGCAAGAAGATAAACTTCCTCACATTCTTCTGGATTCACAAATGTAAGTGTACCTTGCTTATTCAATTCTTTAAGAATGAGAGCATTCTTTGAAGCAAAGTCTGCCATCTTGAACTGAGTTCCCTTATTAGTATTTACGATACCATCGCTACCACAGAGAGAACCTGACTTTCGAACAGCATCAGTAAATAATACCCATCCTTGGTCGTCCAAAATAGTATCAGAGAATTTGTTGGCAGGCTTAGCCTCTACAATCACATCTGCATTCCAACCTGTCACTGCTACAGGAGCTACAGCAGGCATAGCAACATCATACTGCTCGTAAGCCTCAACCTCAGCCAAAGAAGGATAGTAGAATGGATTCAAGTTACAGATCACTGCGATATACTTAGATTTCTCAAAGTCTGGCAAGATGCACTCCAATTCAGATACCTCGCCCAGATTAGAGAATGTCTTCACGCGCTTCAAGTTATTGATATCGTTACCTACAGCGATGCTAATCTCCTTGTTGACGATACCTTCTTTCTCGTTCTCACTCATACCCTTATTGTTGTTAGGGATATGAACTACCACCTTAGAAAGATTCCAAGACTTGCCTTCTGGAGCTGTAAAGATAGCCCATGTATCATCTTTATGAGTAGAAGGTGTCTCGATTGTTCCAAGAGCCTCAGCAGCCTTGTCGCCATCTGTCAAGCCCGTGATGTCATAATTCACGTAAGTAGCCTCGTATGAGTAGTCGTTGTTGTAGTGACGAACCTCAGCAGTAGCACCTGTCAAGATGTTAGGCTGTGTATTAGAGTCGATGTTAATATTCACAACACGCTCCTTGTAAGCACCACCATTATCTACTGTGATAGTGAGTTTCTCTACACCTATCTTCATACCTGCGGTAACAGGGATAGTGAATGTGCAGTTAGCCTGATCTTCTGTGATAGTACCCACCTTCAAACCACTGCTGGTCTTCACGCGGCAAGAGAAGTTAGCCTCTCTTGGATCACCATTCAAGTCGTAAGTTACGACGATGTTCTGTGTCTCACCAGCGTTGATCTTCATCTCAGAAGAAGGAACGTTGATGGTCAAATTGTTGTCCTCAGAACCATATACCTCGAACTCCCAAATACGGAGAGTACCGTTAGCCTCAGGAATCAACTTCACGTAACGTGCCTTGTAAGGAGGAATGTAGTCGGTCTTGATGCTCTCGTTTACACGATTTTCAGCATCAACCACGGTTGTCCAGGTCTCACCATCGTTAGACAGCTGAATCTTATAGTTGTTGATCTGGTCAACACCTGACTCAGGACCAGAGTTACCATCATAGATACGGAAACCATAGATACGATATACATTCTGACAATCAAAGATAGCCCAACGGTCGCTCTGCAATGTACACCACTTTTGGTTTGTTTCGTTTGGATTAGTTACACCATCGATAATCTTCCAAGGTGTCTCAGTAGCATTGGTAGAGTTAGAATAAGCTACCACTTTCTTGCCCTTTACTACGTTGAAAACAGTTGCAGCGTCTTCTTTAGCAATAACGTCGATAACTTGCTTAGTGGTTTCAGATGTACCAACAACGTTAGTAACCTTTACCGTAACAGCCTGCTTACCTGGCTTCTTAGCTACTACCTGGATAGTCTCCTCATTAGTAGGAGTACCTGGCTTGAACTCCAAGCCCTCTGGCAGAATCCACTCCCAAGCGGTAGGATTACCTGTACCCTTAGCTGTGATAGATGTAGATTCACCTACTTCGAGGTAGCTCTTACCCAAAGAGAAGGTAACTACAGGAGCAGTAGCCTTAGGATAGTCGAGCTTGATGCTCTTAGCAGGCTGCTGCTTCATATCCTTCATGACAGGAACTACTTCCATCTCAAGGAAATTATCTACGCCATTACGAACGAATGTAGGAACATAGAAAGCCTCGCCACGAGTCTGACCTACCAAAGTGCGCTCGCCATCTTCATGCTTCTTATAGATATCGAAGTGATCGAAGTCGTCGTTATAGGTATAATCCCATGTCAAACGAACATCACTCTTTTCTGCACCGAGAGTAGTTGTAGATGCAAGGTTCTCAACGGTAACGCTTGCAGGAGCATAAGCTGCTGGCAACACAGCGAGTTCACCGAGTTTCAACTGATAGTAAGGAACCTCAGTCTCACCCTTCATGTTGAGGGCAATCATATAGATGGTCTTGCCATTGAGTGAAGCCAAGTCATAGTCAGCGATGGTCCAGCCATTCTTCTCTGTCACGGTAGCATCTGTCAGAGTCACGTCAGGAGTTGTAGAACTCTCTGTAGCCAACTTCATCTCAACAGTACCAGGAGTTGTAGTCTTGTAAACGAGACGGAGAGTACCACCTGCTGTTACAGGAATCATCGTCTTATAGAGACGCATGAGGTGATCGCCTGTTGTCAAGCTACCGCTCACCTCGATGCTTGAACCATAGTTGTAAGCTTCTTCCCAGTTGATAGAAGCAGACAAGTTGCCCTTGTTCTCAATCCACCAGCGCCATGTAGGCATGATGCTCTGTACACCACTATGATACCAGTCTTGTGTACCTTCAAGCTTACCCTCTACGAAGCGGTGCTTACCTACACCTACGCAGAATGAGCTAACGAAAGGCATATTAGTGATAGCAGAACGCTCCAATACGCGGTTAGAAATACCAGGCCAAGATGTAGTAGATGTAACAGTTGGGTCACCCTCTTGGTTCACCCACATCATCTCCTCATTCTTAAAGGTTTTCTGAATAGCTGCGTATGCACTTGGACCTGTATCATCCTTACCAAGAAGGTTCTTTACGTTATCCTTCCAGATACGCTCCTCTGGGCAGAACAAGTCGATAGAACCTACGTGACCCGTTGTAGGCATTGACCGGTTGAGATAAGAACCGAATCCTGTATGACCGCTATTTACCACCTGGATACCTGCATAGATCTTAGAGAAAGTCTCCTCTACTGTGCAACCAAGGGATGATGCATAATCACGATAATCGCCATTAGCACCATACTCCAAGAACTGAGAGGTGTTCTTATGTGACTTCAAAATAGCATCATTAGGATACCCTTTTGCGTTATACCACTGGATTTCCATGTGGGTATTGCCATCAGCATCTGCGATTTTGTTGAACTCTCTAATGAAATTTGCCCATTCATCAATACTTCCACCACCGCTTTCTTCGTTGATAAACCAACCATCGAAGCCCATATACTTAGCGATTTCATACAATTTCTTAGCAAAGATGTAAGAGCCATTCTCCTTGGTAAGCATCTCACGAACCCACTCCTGCTTTCCACCGTAAGCATAAGGAGGGAAGAAAATCTGACCAAGAGACTTCACACCACTCTGGTGAGCAGCATCAGTAGATGGTGCTGGAGGAGGAATAATGATACCCTCGCTGGCAGAACCTGCCCAATAAACGAGTTTATCCATATACTGCCAATAAGTTGGCTGATAACCTAAGAAGTTGTTAGCACCCTGAGAAGGGCACTGACTACATGTAGGGAAAAGAATGGTAGCGTTACATACCTGTCCCTCATAGAACTGATTTGCATTGGCTTTCATCAAGGTAGGCTCCTTGAAGCGTTTTGCCAATGGCACCTTAGAACGGTTGAACTTAGCATTCTTGTCGGTTTCTGGCGACCAGTTCTTGATGTGTTCTGGATGCCAACATCCACCATAAGGCTGCTGAGCACTTGCTGAAACTCCAAAAAGGAAGGAGAGCGCGACACTAAAAAGTCGATTTAGTCTCATACTGTTAGGGTTTAGTTATTAAATTTAGTATTTATGGGTAGTCTCGTACATAGAGTTTCTCCCAAAAAAGTTAGTTAATACGCTCTTATAACAACACCCAAACATAAACTACTTACTCAAAAATGATTTTTTTTATTTTTTTTTTCGCATCCGCCTAAAAAAGGCAGCAAGGTTCACATTTTCAACATAATTAGGGAAAATAATCAGACTCCATAAATAGAAAAAAAAGACCGCTACGGTATGCTTCTCGCACACCATAGCGGTTATAAAAATAAACCTAAAACTTTTCCTGAAAACTTTTTACCGCAGAATTTACCTTGTCGTATTAATATTTTATCATCACTATATTTTCCCAAAGAGAAAGTTATAGAGTTAGAAGAAGTAAAGGCTTCGCTGGTTAGCACTGAGAGGGCAGGCATCTTGCTAATTATGGGCGGGCAAGATGCCACGCCCTCCCCAGTGCAAGCCTGCCCATAAGCAGCCGAAGCTATTGTCCCTTAACTTCCCGAGCGACTGAAAGGAGCGATGACTTCCATTAACTCCTTTAACTTCTTTAACTTCTTAAGCAAGTTACTTCACGATATTGGTCTTGCGGATAAAGTCGATGATTTCTGGCACATAACCGAAAGCCAAACCAGTGACCGTATCGGCACAACCATAATATACAGCTATGCGACCTGTCTCAGCATCGCAGAGCGAAGCACAAGGGAAACACACGTTTGGCACATCACCCACACACTCATACAACTCCTGAGGTGTGATGAGATACTGGCCCGAACGCCCTATCACCTTCCAAGGCTCATCTAAGTCGAGCAGCGCAGCACCGAAAGCATAGACATACCCATTGCAAGAGTGGAGCACACCATGATAGAGCAACAACCATCCTTCAGAAGTCTCGATAGGCACCGGTCCAGCACCAATCTTCATGCACTGCCAAGCACTCTCCTCGAAGGCAGCAGGCGCCATCACATGACGATGATGTCCCCAATACTCCAAGTCGGGTGACTCGCTATAGAAGATATCTCCGAAGGCAGTATGCCCCGTATCACTGGGACGACTCAGCATGGCAAACTTGCCATTGATCTTGCGAGGGAACATCACACCATTGCGGTTGTAAGGCAAGAAAGCATTCTCCAACTGATGGAAAGTCTTGAAATCCTCTGTCCACGCCACACCAATCGTTGGTCCATGATAACCATTGCACCAGGTGACATAATACTTTTCGCCTATCTTGCACACACGAGGGTCGTAGCCATACACCCACTCACCTATCTCCTTGTCGTCGCACTCCAGACGGATGGTTTCCTCGTTGATGTCCCAGTGGATGGCATCTTTACTAAAACCAGCATGAAGCGTCATGCGTCGGTTCTTGTCATCACATCTGAAAACACCTGCAAATCCATCCTTATAAGTTACTACGGCACTATTGAAGATACTATTGGAGTCGGGTAGCTGATTGCGCTGGATAATGGGGTTCTGAGAAAAGCGCCACAGAGGCACATTGCTATTTTGTGGTCTGTCTTCCCAAGGAATATTGGGAAGCGCAGCACCTATGATTTTGATATCGTTCATTGTTATTGCTTAATAAAAAGTATGATTATAGATTATTGAGAAGCTCAGCCTTACCATCGTTGACGAGTTTGATAACCAACTCACCAAAGAGGGTATTCTGCCATGCAAACCAAGCACGCGTATAGTTGGAAGCATCATCCTTATGGAAAGACTCATGGATGAATCCCATGCCTGCATCGGTATTGAGAAGCGTCTTCATGCACCAGCGAATCTCGTCGTCGTTGGTAGCCGTGAAGCACTTCATCATGATAGACATTGGCCAAGGCATATCGTAGCCGATGTGTGGACCACCGATACCCTCACCCGCCTTACCACGGAAGAAACAAGGATTGTCCTCACTCCATACGAAGCGGCGTGTATTCTGGTAGATAGGATCGTCCATCTCCACATCGCCCAAATAGCCCATACCCAAGAGTGAAGGCACATTGGCATCATCCATCAAGAGACGGTTGCCAAAACCATCTACCTCGTAAGCATAAATCTTGCCATACTTAGGATGTTCGCATACCGCATACTTCTGCAAAGCCTCCTTCACCTCCTTGGCGAGGTCAGAACAGTCGGCAGCAATCTTGAGCGCCTTTGTCTTCTGAGCATCTTCTGCTTTCTCGGCTACATACTTCAATATCTCAGCCGCCTTATTCATGGAAGAAACCGCCATGAAGTTGGAAGGAATGAGGAAAGGAAGAATGGTGGCATCATCAGAAGGACGGAACATAGAAGCGATGAGGCCTACGGGCTTCACAGGAGCACCAAAACCATCCCAGCCCACGGTATCGAAAGCACGGTCGGTCATACGAGTGAAGTGATAAGCCTTGGCTGTCTCCTTGCGCTGTTGCTCACGGAAGGTCTTGAGGATATTCTCTATCGCGTTCATCCAATCTTCACCGAAGATCGAGTCGTCGCCTGTCACCTTCCAGTATTCGTAAGCCAAACGGATGGGATAACAGAACGAGTCGATCTCATACTTACGCTCGAATACCTCTGCCTGCATCTGCGTATCATCCTTCTGCCAACCAGCTCCTGTAGGACCATCATTGTAGGCATTGGCGTAACGGTCGATGTTGATACACTTCAGTTGGCGAAGGATAACGCCACGAAGCATCTTCTGTAGTTTCTCGTCTTTGTTGGAAAGGGCTATGTAAGGCCACACCTGTGCGCCAGAGTCGCGAAGCCACATGGCTGGAATATCGCCAGTATAGACGAAGGTATCGTCGTCGCCATTCTCGAGCACACGATAGTGCACGGTACTCTCCAAGGTATTGGGATAACAGTTGGCAAACATCCAGGCGAGCTTAGGATTCTTCTTCAGGAGTTTCTGTATCTCCTTGATCTTCTTCTCTACAGCCACAGACGTGAAGAGTCGTTCCTCTACAGGTGGACGTTTCGACTCATACTTGCCGTTGACAGGTGTCACCACCTTGGTGTAACGAGCGTGTACATCTACTTCAGCATGTTCCTGTGCCATAGCTGTCATGGCAGCAAGAAGGGCCATTGCCAATATTGTCTTTCTCATTGCTTGGGTTTATTTATTGATTGATTGTTTATTGTGACTATCTTTTATGGGCGATCAGCCGCACGTGTACCCCACTTGGAAGGCTTGCTGCCCATCTGGAGCTCTAAGATTCCACCTTTCATGATATCTTGGTACATGATATACGACTTGGTGTAAGGTTTGCCATTCAACTTCACTGACTGTACAAAGATTTTCTCCTTGCTGTTGTCCTTGCAGACGATAGAGAAGTCCTTACCACCTACGTTGAGGGTAGCCTTATCCAATACAGGGCTTCCGATAATATACTTACCACCAGCAGGCTCTACCTGATAGAGTCCCATAGCCGAGAGGATGTACCATGCCGACATCTGTCCTACGTCCTCATTACCACTCAGTCCGTCGTAATCGTCTTTGTACATCTCGTGCATGGTCTGGCGGATGAGGCGTGCTGCCTTCCAGGGTTGCCCCACATAGTTATACATATAGAGCACCTGATGGCTTGGCTCGTTGCCATGAGCATACTGTCCTATCAGACCTGAGATATCAGGAGAAGCATTGTCGCCCATATTGCCCGTGACGATGAAGAGAGAGTCGAGCTTAGTAACAAACTGCTGCTCGTTGCCGAAGAGCTTCACCAGTCCATGCACATCATGCGGAACGAGCCAGGTGTACTGCCAGGCATTGCCCTCCGTGTAGTCGTCCTGACGATGAACAGCCGAGAAAGGATTGAAAGGTACACGGAACTTACCGTCAGTACCGATGCCACGCATAAATCCTGTCTGCTTATCGAAGTACTTGCGATAGGTTTGAGCACGCTGAGCAAAATACTTAGCATCAGCCTTCTTGCCCAACAAGCGAGCCACCTTAGCCACACAGTCGTCTGCCAAAGCATACTCCAGTCCCTTAGCCACTGTTTCCATCTCTGGATCCTTGTCGTAAGGCAGATAGCCATACTTCTTGAGCAAGCCGAGACCACGGTCGTCGCGTAGAGCCGACTGCTTCATGGCTTCGTAGGCTCCCTCCTTATCCTTGACATATCCTTTGAGCACCAGGTCGGCAAGCACCGGAATACCCGGATTTCCCACCATACAGTCGGTCTCATTGCCCATCAGATGCCATACAGGTAGTTTGCCCTGTTGACGATAGATGTTGATAAAGGTACTTGCCATATCTGGCAACATCTCCCTATGTATCAGGGTCATCAGAGGATGTGCTGCACGATAGGTGTCCCAGAGCGAGAGCGTCGTGTAGTTGGTGAAGTCGCCTTGATGCACCTTACCATCAGCACCACGATACTCTCCGTTGACATCCGAGAAGACCGAAGGAGCGGTCATGGAATGGAACATTGCAGTATAGAAGATGCGACGCACGGTAGCATCGGTTGTCTCTACCCTCACCTTAGCCAAGGCCTCGTTCCAGGCAGCATCGGCTTTCGCCACCACCTGCTGGAAGTTCCATGCCGGAATCTCTGCCTTCAGGTTCTCCTTGGCATTGTCGATGCTCACTGCCGAGAGTCCCACCTTGATGAGAAGGGGCTGAGCTGCATCAGAGACCTGCACCAACCATCTGCCGCTGTCTAAAGGCTCAATGATAACAGGCTGCGAGAATTCTGCTACAAAGAAATTCTTCTGGTCTTTTGCCCAACCTGTAGAGAAGCGATGACCAGCTACACTTGTGGTTTTCATCTCGTCCAAGGCATAATCTGTGGGCTTATCCCATCCGATGCCTTGGAAGAGGTCGAGCACCAACTGGGCTTTCTTTACATCGGCTCCAAAGGTGTAACGATGGAATCCAGCACGCTTGGTGGCTGTAAGCTCCACCCACACATTGGGCTGCTGTAGCTTCACGGCGTAATAGCCAGGACGCACATTCTCGTTGGCATGATGAAACACCACCTCTTTCTGCTTGGCATCGGTAACAGGCAGGAAGGCTACATCGCCCAACTCGCCAATACCCGTACCACTGAGGTGCTGATGTCCGAAGCCTATCAACACCGAGTCGGACTCATGATAGCCCGAGCACCAGTCCCAACCGCGCGTATGCTCTGTAGGTCCCAACTGCACATAGCCGAAAGGCACATTGGCACCCAAGAAGACGTGTCCATGACCGCCTGTACCAATACGTGGGTTTACAAACTGGGTGAGGTTGTCAGCTGTCTGACCAAAAGCGGCTTGTGGATGGCCTCCAACCATCACACAAGCCAACAATACTAATATAGGAAATAAACTTTTTCTCATTTTCAGAATATAAGAAATGTTTTATTGAAAAACTACTTAGAGAAGTTAGAGAAAGAATAAGGTGCATCAGCCTCCATCGTACCGCGCAGCATATTAGGCTTTTCAGATAGGCGGAAGGAGATGTTAGCACCCTGCTTCAGTGCATTCATGTCAAGGTAGTTGCGTTCGTACAACTGACCATTGAGCTGCATCTCGTCGATATAGCATCCGTTACCATCAGCGAGGATGTTAATCTGCTTGCCATTCTCCAGATGTAGTTTCATCTTATGGAAATAAGGAGTGCCCAAGACGTATTGTCCTGTACCTGGGCAAACAGGATAGAAGCCCATGGCAGAGAAGACATACCAGGCAGAGGTCTGTCCGTTGTCCTCATCACCACAATAGCCATCGGGAGTAGGTGTATAGAGACGATCCATCACCTGGCGCACCCAGTACTGACTCTTCCAGGGCTGTCCGCTATAACCATAGAGATAGATGCCATGCTGGATGGGCTGGTTGCCGTGTGCATAGTTGCCCATGTTCATCACCTGCATCTCTCTGATCTCATGGATGGTGAAACCATAATAGCTATCGTCGAAGACAGGGGGAAGCTGGAATACGGAGTCGAGCATCTGGTTGAATCGGTCTTTACCACCCATGAGGCGCATCAAGCCCTGAGGGTCGTGGAATACCGACCAGGTGTAGTGCCAAGCATTGCCCTCGGTGAAGGCATCACCCCACTTCAATGGATTGAAGGGAGCTTGGAACTTTCCATTCAGCAATCTGCCGCGCATCAAACCGCTCTCCTTGTCGAACACTTTCTCATAGTTCTTAGCACGCTTGGCAAAAGGCTTCAACTCCTTCTGCGATTTGCCCAAGGCTTTACCAAACTGATAGATACACCAGTCGTCGTAAGCATACTCCAAGGTGCGAGCCACGCTCTCATTGATCTTCACATCATAAGGCACATAGCCCAACTTGTTGTAATACTCATAACCATGACGACCTGTAGAGTTGACTTCAGGATGAACAGCGTTGGCACCATGCACCACTGCCTGCCAAAGGGTCTCGACATCATAGCCACGCAAGCCAGAGAGATAAGCATCGGCCACCACAGAGGCTGAGTTGTTGCCCACCATGCAGCCGCGATGACCAGGACTTGCCCACTCTGGCAAGAAGCCACTCTCCTTATAAGTATTAGCCAAACCATCCTGTATCTTCTCATTAACAGAAGGATACATCAGGTTGAGCAAGGGGAAGAGGCAGCGGAAGGTGTCCCAGAAACCAGTATCGGTAAACATATAGCCCTTCTGGACAGTACCATTGTAAGGACTGTAATGTACGATCTCGCCAGCACTATTCTTCTCATAGAAAGCGCGTGGGAAGAGTACCGAACGATACAGACAGCTATAGAAAGTACGCAGATGGTCGATATTCTCATCCTCTACTTCGATCTTGCCCAACACCTCGTTCCAGCGGTTTCTACCCTGCTGGCAGAGCTGCTCCATATCGGCTTGTCCCAACTCTTGTATGTTCAGCCAAGCCTGCTCCTCACTGATGAAGGAAGAAGCCACACGAGCCTGTACCTTTTCGCCTCTCTTGCCTATCTTGAAGGAGATGATGGCACCCACATGGTTGCCCTCCTGCTCATGACCTTCCTGATATTCGCCATCCTTTACACTAAGCACAGCGTCAAAGTCATGGTCGAACTCGATGACAAAGTAATTTCTGAAGTTTGCTGGCACACCACCGCTATTACGAGTGGAAAAGCCCACCACCTTGCGCTGGTCAGGCAGTATCTTGATATAGCTACCCTTATCGAAAGCATCGATAACGACATGAGCACTATCGGTCTTAGGGAAGGTGAAAGCCATCAGCGCAGCACGCTCCGTAGGACAAAGTTCGGCAGTCACATCGTAGTCGGCGAGATAGACACTATAATAATAAGGTGTCGCCTTCTCTGCCTTATGTGAGAACCAACTGGCTCTCTGCTCCTCGTCGAAAACAGGTTTTCCTACAACAGGCATCAACGAGAACTGACCGTAGTCATTGATCCAAGGACTGGGCTGATGCGTCTGCTTCAGTCCTCTTATCTTCTTGGCAGCATAAGTATACTGCCATCCATCTCCCATCTTTCCTGTCTGGGGAACCCAGAAGTTCATGCCCCAAGGCATGGCGATGGCAGGATAAGTATTGCCTGTGGAAAGCCCGTGGTCGGAGTCGGAACCCATCAAGGGCTGCACGAAGTCCACCGCATTCTGTACATTCACCTTGACAGCTTGCGCCATCAAGGTGAAAAATACGAATATAAACACAACTGATTTTCTTCTCATAGACAATAAGTTACTCTTTATTATCTGAAATTGTTAGGCTGCACACGATTACCACTGTCATCATTGGTATCAGCTACGTCCCACCAGAGGCGATTGCCCTGTGTGTTGACCTGCAGAAGCTCAGGATGAGAAGTGAAGTAATTGTTGCTATTCTCACTTAGAGGATAGAGAATACGCTTGATATTCTTACCCATAGGAACGTCACCACCACTATTGTTGGTCAACTGGTTAGCCAAAACTGGGTAGTCGGTGCGACGGAACTCAGCCCATCCCTCATTACCATTAGGGAAGATAGCCATCCACTTCTGAGTGATGATAGCTTCGAGTTGCTTCTCCTTGTCGCCACCCTCGAATACCTTATCGGTAGTAAGGGTCTTCAAGCCATCGATATAAGCCTGTGCCTTGTCGTTGGCAATACCATAGTATTCCATAGAAGCCTTGATACCGGACTTGTAGTACTCCTCGGCAGTACCAGTAAGTTCCATACCAGCCCAGCCACGCAAAGCAGCCTCAGCCTTCAAGAACTCAGACTCAGCATAACCTAACAAGAGGTAAGCACGCTCACGACTGAAGAAGTAGTTACCATCCAAAGGCTTGCCCATGCTCTTTGGCGCTGTACGAGTGAGTGAGAAGTTCAAAGTACCCATATCAATAACAGGAGCTTGAGCACCACGCTCACAACCTACGAAGTCTTCTCTCTGGCTATCCTCGCCAGCCTCCAGCGTGCTCGCTGTCATCTTACTTCGATACCAGCTTACCAAGCAACGTGGGTCGATCTTCTTGGTGATAAAGCTATTGCGACCGGTCTTAATCTTATATTCTGTACCACCCTCACTGGCGTTGCGATAGAAGTTCTCCAAGTCTTTAGACATCACACTCTCACCATTGTAGCAAACACTACACATCACTAAAGGATGCTCGTTACCACCATCGTTAGTACCGCCCTGCTCTACAGGAGCATACTTAGGAACGATCTGCATATTGTCGTCGTTGCTCTGCATCAGACCATACTTGTTGTTAAGCGCATTTTGTGCTTCCTGCTTAGCACGAGCAGGGTCTACGTTGGAGATACGCAAAGCCATGCGAAGGCGCAGAGAATTGGCAAAGCGGAGCCACTTGTTCCAGTCGCCATGATAGCAGATATCGTCGGTGGGATAACCTATCTGAGTAGCATCGCTTGGCTTGATGCTGTCTACAGCCTGCTCCAACATACGGAACATCGCATCGTAAACCTCAGCCTGGGTGTTGTAAGCCACATTGTTGGTCTCAGGAATCTTGGCCTGCACATACTCCTTGAAAGGCATATCGCCATAAGTATCAGTGTTGGCAAGCGCCAAGAAAGCATAGTAGATACGTGTGGCATAGAACAAGTTCTTATACTTCTTGGTGTTTTCGTTGAACTTATAGGCACGCAACAAGGTACGATACTCGCTGCTGCGGTCGTTGTAGAAATGAGCCCAACGTCTACCGCTCCATCCATCCTGATAATAATAGTCAGGAGTTTGACCTGCATGCTTAGGCTGGTTGTTAGCCACGAAGCCCGCATAGATATCATGACTCAAGTTGGTAGTGATCTGATAGTCGTTGAAGAATCCTTCATAGAGGAAGTTGCGGAAAACGGTGTTGGCAGAGCTCAACTCGCTCTTCAACGCCAAGGTATCAGCCTTGCTCACCTTGTAGTCGATGTTGATGTCGGCATACTTGGTATTGTCATCCTCACCAGGCTGCTCTTCACCGCCGCCAGTGGTGTTATCAGGCAATTCGTATGGATTCTTGCTCATATCGTCCATGTCGTAGCAAGAAGCCAAACTTGCTAATGCCATTGACATAAACATAGCCTTGAATATAATTGTCTTTTTCATTGTGTCAATCTGTTTGATGTAAATGTAATAGGATTTAGAAAGCTACATTGACTGAGAAGCCGAATGTACGAGTATAAGGCACGGCAGCGAAGTCGAGGGCCTGAGAGAACATAGAGGTGTCGTAACCTCCGTCAGGGTTGCCTGGTGTATGCTTGAGCAAGAAGCACAAGTTGCGAGCTACGAATGACAACTTCACATTGGTGAGAGGAGTCTTTCTCAACAAGCTCTTTGGCAAGCTGTAACCCAAAGCGAGTTCCTTCAACTTGATGTAAGATGCGCTGTGTACGAACATCTCAGCAAAACCCTTCTGTGCTTTATACAAACCGATGTGAGAGTAGTAAGCCTGTGCACTAACCTCCTTGGTATTAGGCTGACCATCAGCTGTTACACCAGGTACTACCATATAGTAGTCGTAAACACCATTGAGTTCTTTGTACTCACCACGATAAGCAGTGCGCTCTGAAGTACCTACTGATGTAGCCATACCTTCTGACACGCTGACTACTTCGCCACCAAATCGCATATCAAACATAGCTGTCAGGCTAACGCCCTTATAGTTAAGGCTTGGAGTAACTGACATGAGAAGCTTAGGCTCGATGTTGCCGATAGGATGATCGAGGATATACTGCTCCAAGTTACCTCCTGCATCGGCACTGGTAACAGGCATAGGAAGACCGTCCTCACCGATAATCATCTGGCCGTTGGCATCGCGCTTGAGAAGGTTGTTGGCATAGATGTCGCCCAACTTGCCACCTGCACGTGCACCTACCTTGACAGGCATGTTGCTATCGCCATTGAAGTAGATATGATCTACACCATTAGCCAACTCGTCTACACGAGAGATGTTCTTAGAGAAGTTCATGGTCAAGTCAAAGTTGAAATCCTTGGTCTTGACAGGTGTACCATAAAGCATCAGCTCGACACCCTTGTTGGTAATCTTACCTGCATTCACCCACTGCTGTGACCATGGTGCAGAAGCGTCTACGAGCATAGCCTGATTCTTGGTCTTCGTATAATAATAGGTGAAGTCAAAGCCCAAACGGTTCTCAAGGAACTTCATTTCAAGACCCCACTCGAATGAAGACTTGATCTCTGGCTTCAGGTTGTTGTTCATCTTAACAGTCTGAGGAATAGGTACACGAATACCATTCTCGAAAGTATAGCGACGTGTGTTATAGAGGTTGTATGGGTTAGGATCCTTACCCACCTGTGCGAAAGACAGACGAGTCTTAGCAAATGTCACCCATGCAGGCAGCGGATGCTCGATAGAGCGCATGAAGTCGCTGAAGATGTAGCTCAAGCTGGCACTTGGGTAGAAGAACGAGCGATTGTCCTTTGGCAAAGTAGACGACCAGTCGTTACGTGCTGTGAGGTCTAAAGAAAGATACTCACGGAAAGCCAACTGCAGAGAACCGAAAACAGAGTACATAGAGCGCTCATGTCCATTCTCGCTGGCACTTGTCAACTGATAACCTGTATTGAAGATCCAGTTGTCCTTCTCGAGCATGTTCTTGGTAGATGCACCCAGCACCTCATATTTCTGATACATGATGTTGGCACCGAGGTTGTAACCCAAGCGCAAGTCCTTAGTAATCTGGTTATCACCCAAGAAGAGGAAAGAGATGTTGTGCTCGAAGTTGTTTTCCTCCGAACGGCTCATATTGTCATCGGTAACAATCTCGCTCCAGTGCTTACCAGGTGTGCTGACAGCAGAGTTACCCAAACTCAAGTCAGAGGTCTGAATGCGAGTGCGATAGTAATCGAAAGCATACTTAGCGTTGAACTTCAACCAATCGGTGATGTTGACATTGGCACCATAGTAACCGAAGGCACGCCAACGCTCATCACTGTTCTGGAAACGATGACGCACATAGTATGGGTTGGCATACTGCATATCAGGACCAAACCAGTTGCGGTGCAATTGGTCGTCGGTGGTATAGGTCTGAAGATCCTGCAAGCGAACGTTGCCAGGAATCAAAAGCAACTGAGCCACCTCACCATTCAAACCTGACATAGGACGGTTCTCCGCCTTCATGCGAGAAAGAGAAATCTTGCTATCGGTAGAAAGATACTTGTTGATGGTTCTACCAGCATTGAGGTCGACAATCAACTTATCGAGTGTCTCGTCTTTGAAAAGACCCTTATTGTCGTTGTAACCCAAAGAGAGGCGGAAGTGTCCCTTCTCGTTAGAGTTTCCGAGGGCTACAGTGTGGAACTGTGAGAAACCTGTGTTGAAATAATCCTTCAACTTATCACCATAATATCTGTAAGCGATGTTCTCACCCAAGAAAGAAGGCTCCAATCTACCATCAAGAGGAGCACCGAAAGCCAACTCGCTTGACAAGGTCTTGCTGCCATCCTCACCTTCCTTATAAACGGTAGCGCCCCTTGAGCCCTGACCATACTGCTTCTGCATAGGAATGGTCTCGGCTACTGTGCTCCAAGTGAAGTTGGCATTGTAAGTGATACCGAATCCCTGCTTGTGGCTACCCTTCTTGGTAGTAACATAGATAACACCATTACCTGCACGTGAACCATAGAGGGCTGCGGCGTTGGCACCCTTGAGCACAGAGATAGACTCGATGTCCTCAGGGTTGAGGTCGAGTGACGTTCCACCACGGTCGTAACCACCATAAGCAGAAGCATCAGAGCTCTGGTTGTCAGTGAAAGGCACACCGTCTACCACCCAGAGAGGCTGGTTGTTGTCGGTGAGTGAAGAGTTACCACGAATGGTGATCTTGGTAGAACCGCCAAGACCTGTGCTTGCGGTATTCATCTGCAAACCAGCGACCTTACCATCCAGAGCGCCTGTTACAGAAGGGTCGCCAGTGGTATTAAGAGCGTCAGACTTAACGTCCTGTACAGAGTAACCCAACATCTTCTTCTCGCGCTTGATACCGAGAGCTGTAACAACCACCTCGTTGAGCGAATGAGAGTCGGGAAGCATCTGAGCATTTACAGCATGGCCTTCCTTGGCAGCGATGTCCATGGTCTTGTAACCTAAGTAGGTGAACTGCAACACTGGAGAAGGTTCATCGGTCTCGATGGTAAAGTTACCATCCATATCAGTCACCGCACGCTGAGTGGTGCCTTTCACCAAGATTGCCGCACCGATAAGTGGTTCTTTGTTCTCGTCGAGAAGTGTACCTTTATATGTACGCTTCTGGCGAGGCTGGTGTTTCTTAGGGGAGGTTGGTGTTTCTGTCTTCTTCAGATAGATAATGCCATCCTTGATAACATAAGTGACATTCTTGTTGTGCAAAAGCTTGTCTAACACGTCTTCCACCTTACCATTCTTGACCTTAACAGCATTAACCTGCATCTTAGCCAAGTTGTCGTCATAGGTGAACTGATACTTAGACTGTTTCTGGATTTGCTTGATGACTGTTCCCAATGTGGTCTGAGGAACATTCAACGTAACCTGAGCCTTGGCAGCTGTCCAAGAACCAGCAAGCAACATCAGCGCAAAGGCCACTGCTGCGGTTTTTGTTTTTTGTAAATGATACCAATGTGTCATAATCTTTGTTTTTAGTCGTTAGGTCGTTAACTACCTGTATTGTTGTTAATAAATTTCACTTATATAACATCGAAAAACAAAAAAACACTTACTCAAAAAATAACTTTTTTTTGAATAAGTGTTCTTTTTATATTCAAGTTTCGCACGTTCAGAAGTCAAAGGAGTTAAAGAAGTTATCGCTCCCTGCGGTCGCTGAGGAGTTAAGACAATAGTCTTTTTGGAGTAGTTTTAAAACTGCAAGACATACGTCTTAACTCCTTAACTCCTTAACTTCCCTACATACGAAAGTTCTCTCTATATATAATAAGGTGTAGTCTACTTAATGAGGTAAACCCTATTACCTTTCACCTTATAGTGTATCGGCAGTGTGTTTTGGAGCAAATCCAATACTGAGTCGATGGTTTCCTTCTCCTTGATAACACCCGAATAGGTGTTGGCCTGATCAATGGCTGGGTCTACTACTACCTGTATGTGGTAAATCTTCTCCAACAACTTGGCGATGTCGCTGACATTGGCATTGCTGAAAGCGGTTTTACGCTCATGCCACATCGCATCTTGGTAAACATCGTTCTCCGAAACAGTCAAGTTACCCAAACGAGCATCGACACAGGCTTTCTGACCAGGCTTCAGCTCGATGGTTCCCTCATCGTGGTTGCCTACCACCTTCACCTTGCCTTCAAGAAGGCTCACCGTGGCTCGCTGCTGTTGCTTGTCTATACGAAAGTTGAACACCGTACCAAGCACCTTTACGCTCATCACTTCGCTCTCGACGATGAAGGGCTGATGAGGATTCTTGGTTACTTCGAAATAACCTTCACCTTCGATTTCTACTACACGATTGTCGGAATCAAACTCTTTAGGATATTTGAGGGCAGACTGCTTGTTGAGCCAAACCTTAGTTCCGTCGGGCAAGACGAGCGTGGTATCGTTGTCGGCACCAGTCATTACCAACTGCATCTGCATACCGCGCAATGTGTTGTGCTGCAAATAGAGCCAAGCCATACCGCACAATACACATACCACAGCTACTGCTGCAGCACGACGCCACAAGCTTATGACATGAGCACGATGCTCTGCCTCTTGCTCAGCTTCCTGTTCTGCCTCCTGTTCCTTGATACAACCCATCAATCTTTCTTCAGCCTGTCGTATCTGTGATTTGGGCATAAACTGCGCCTTGAGCTTATCGCTCATCTTTTCCATCCGGAAAATTTCTTCTTTATCTTGTGGAGAGTTTTTGAGCCATTCTTTTATCTGTAGGAGTTCCTCCTCAGTACATTCTCCTGCCAAGAATTTAGCTTTCAACTCTTCGTTAATCATATCCATATCTTGCATAATCTCTTTCTTAAATATTAATGATTCTATATACCTATTATAATTCTATAAATATCATAACAATAATTGTAGAGAAAACACTTACTCATTTATTAAAACAATAGTTCGTTAATAATTCAATAATGTGCTAAGCAGCTATACGCTGTAAGCACGAGAGATCTTTGAAAATCTTG
>PPYE01681362.1_pt1 | contig 24535 bp, 18 predicted proteins | sample 1559881 | NCBI WGS metagenome assembly PPYE01 (sample SAMN08240022, study PRJNA423297) | Human gut metagenome, whole genome shotgun sequencing project. | reverse complement strand
TAGGAGTAGGAGTAGGAGTAGGAGTAGGAGTAGGAGTAGGAGTAGGAGTAGGAGTAGGAGTAGGAGTAGGAGTAGGAGTGTCGGTAATCGCCCCGTTTTTTCTGTTTCGGCTTGGTTTCCGATTCCCGCTCTTGCGACCTCTTTTTTGGCGCTCGATCGTGGGCTTGGCCCTGTTTGTCCTGTATCTTTCTGTTTTTTTGTTTTTTATCCCGAGGCTCTTTCCGAACCGGCGAATAAAAAGACGGTGTATCATAACAGGCAAACCGCTTCGTTATTATCGGTATCGCGGCTCGATTATGTACGGTCAGGACACGTTCTTCGCCGTGAACCTCGATGTCTGTTCTTACATACCTGAAAGGGGATGCGCCAAATTTCTCAATTTGACACATCCCCTTCGGGAATGAATCCTTCCTGAAATTAGTATCCCAGGGTTTTCGCAGCCGCGTAGGAAATTTTCAGGGCATTCGCGCGGCGAAGTTCCTGCTTGATCTCCGTGATACGGCCCATAGTCGTATATCGGTCGGCCTTCAGACAGATCGTCATCAAGGCACGCTCCGACTCATTGAGCTTGTCACGCTCGGCAGCTACGAACTGGCCGATATCCTGAGCGGTTTTGAAGGCATCGTTGAGCTGAATACGGGGTGCAGGACCGTACTGTTCCCGCCAAACGCCGATCGGCTCTCCGATGTGGATGTAACTTACGAGTGATTTCTTCTCCAGTTTCTGCACCTCGGTTGCTTCTGGAACTTGGTATTTTACATGTAATTCCTGATCGCGCATGGTCGTAGATACCATGAAGAAGAACAGGATCATGAAGATCACGTCCGGCAGCGAGGCGGTAGAGATCGGGGGCAAACTTTTGTTGCCCTTCTTTTTAATTACTGCCATACTACTTTTTTCCTCCTAAATCTCTGGGTTCTGCTTCCGAGATACTCATGGGAACGGCTTTGGCTACGATACCGCGCTCCGCTTCTCCGAGATCCGAGAATTTCATTTGGAATTTATTCTTCGAAACTTCGTCACGGATTTCGTTGATCGCACGCGTCAACTCGTTCTGTACCATGATGTAGATCTGATATTGGGTATCTTTGGTCGTTTGCAGCGAGAGTACGCCTTTTCCGACCGGATAGCTCCATTTGCTGCCGTCGGGGAGCTCGAACTCCTCGACCTCTTTTTCGGGCAGGTTGGGATCGTCCATCACATTGAGGAGGAAGTCCTTCGCCCGGTCCTTCAACTGGTGGATATCGACGTACTCCTGTTCGCCGGCCCTGCCCACGAAGATATCGCCGCGGCCGTTCACCAGAACGGGCAGAAGGTTACGTATCTTCACCTTCATATCCTCGACCTTTTGATCCTCGGGGGGCATCGGCGGCAGGTTACGGGCGATACCCGTATCGACGTTCATCGTCGTAGCCACCAGGAAGAATATGAGCAGCAAGAAAGCGATGTCGGCCATTGAACCGGCATTGATCTCCTGTACTTTTCTTTTATCTATAGGCATCGTTCAAACTCTATTTGAAAGCTTTGTATATCTCTGTGAAAATAGCTGTCAGAACAGCGGCACCCAGAGCTACGTAGGTTACCAGAATGCTGGCTTCCGTGATAACGGTTTCAGGATGCGGGAAGAAGCCTCCGTTCGCGACGTCCGGAATTTCGATCGTATGTCCGCGGGCGATCAGGTAGGCTGCCGCGACGATGACGATGATCAGAAGTGTCGAAAGCAGCGTTCCTTTGATGCCTTTGGAACTGTTGACCATACCCCAAACGGCCGTGAACAGTGCTGTTGCAATACCGACTGCGATCAGGATATAACTCCAGATGAGGTTCAGGTTGATCGCCTCGTTGCTGCCGCCGGCCACCATTGCATATACGGTCAGAATCACCGTAATCAGCAGGATGACGCCCAGCAATATGTTTAATATTTTTTTCATAATAGGGAATAAAGTCTTTATAAGTGCGAATTATTTCTTGTAAGCCGTCAGGATATCCATCAGGGTGATGGACGAATCCTCCATATCGTTTACGAGCGAGTCGATCTTGGAAACGATATAGTTGTAGAACAACTGAAGAATAACCGCAGCGATAAGACCCAGCAGGGTGGTCAGCAGGGCGACCTTGATACCGCCGGCAACCAGCGTCGGAGAGATATCGCCCGCAGCCTGGATGGCGTCGAACGCCTCGATCATACCCACGACGGTACCCATAAATCCGAGCATCGGGCTAAGTGCGATGAACAGACCGATCCAGCTCAAGCCCGACTCCATGCGGCCGGTCTGTACCGAACCGTAGGAAACGACGGCTTTCTCGACACTGTCCAAACCCTGGTTGTAACGATCCAGACCCTGATAGAAGATCGATGCGACCGGACCGCGCTTGTTGCGGCAAACTTCCTTGGCAGCTTCGATACCGCCCTTTTTCAGCGCTTCTTCGACCTGTGCGATCAGTTTCTTGGAGTTGATGGTGGAAAGGCTCAGGTAAAGCATACGCTCGATGGCAATGGCAAGACCGAATACCAAGCAGAGGAGCACCGGAAGCATCCACTCCCAACCGCCTTCGAGGAACTTCTGCATCAGCACCTGGTGCATCGGCTTAGCTTCGGCAAGCTGAGTTTCCGAAGCCGGAGTTTCGGCCGTTTCGGTCGCTGCGGTTTCTTCGACTTCTTCAACGACTGCGGTTTCCTCGGTTGCAGGCGTAGTCGTCTCCTGGGCGAAAGCATTAACAGTACCAAGCGAGAAGATGGCGACTGCTACAATCAAAAAAAGTTTTTTCATGGTTGTTTAATTAAAATTTTGATTAGTTGATCGTTTTTTCGTTTGCGTTTTTTATTTCAAAAAATGTAAATTTTTTTCATCCTGGCTTGCCCGTCACGGTTCGAATCCGATCTTTGCCGGCTTTTTCAGCGATCCGACTGCCGATTCGAAAAATCGTCCCGATTTCTCATTTCGACAGCAATATTCTTTGTAATAAATTGAAAAATAACGTATTACCTCCTCATGAACAGGTCGTGTACCTTTGCCTGGCGTCCTGTCGATGCGATTTTTAGCTCCGAAATATACAAATTTATTTTCGTACGCACAATGTTTTAGTCGGTAAATTCTCCTTTGAGGGGCGTGCGGAGCAGGTCGAGCGTTTGCTCGCGGGGCAACTCGAGCCCGAGGACGTACATCAGTTTGGCGACGGCCGCCTCGGTGGTCATGTCATGGCCGCAGAGCACGCCGATCCGTTGCAGGCGGAGTCCCGTTTCGTAGAGTTCCATCATGACCCGACCGCCCCGGCACTGCGTGACGTTGAGGACGATCAGTCCCCGGTCGATCGCCTCTTCGAGTACGCGGATGAACCATTCGCAGGTCGGGGCGTTTCCTGCGCCGAAGGTTTCGAGCACGACGCCCCGGAGTCCCTCGGCCGAGAGCATCGCGCGCAGGGTCCGTTCCTCGATGCCGGGGAAGAGCTTGACGACGGCGATACCTCCGCTCAGGCGGGCGGCGATGTGCAGGGGTTCGTCGTAGCGCTCCGGCTGGAGAATGTATTCGGTGTGGTAGGTGATATTGACGCCCACGTCGGCCAGGGCCGGATAGTTGTACGACCAGAAGGCGCTCAGGTCTTCCGAACTGCGTTTGGTCGTGCGGTTGGCGCGGAACAGACAGTTCTGGAAATAGAGCGACACTTCGGGAACGGCGGGGCGGCCGTCGATGCGGGCCGAAGCGATTTCGATGGCCGTCATTAGGTTTTCGCGCCCGTCGGTGCGCAGCACGCCGATCGGAATCTGGCTGCCGGTGAAGACGACGGGTTTGGCCAGGTTTTCGAGCAGGAAGCTCAGGGCCGAAGCGGTGTAGGACATCGTGTCGGTGCCGTGCAGCACGACGAACCCGTCGTAGCGGGCGTAGTTGTCGCGGATGATCGCCGCCAGGTCGAGCCAGTTGCGGGGGCTGACGTTCGACGAGTCGATCACGGGGTCCATCGTGAATACCTCGATGCCGATGTTCAGGCTTTGGAGGGTCGGGAACTCCTCGAAGATGCCGCTGAAGTCGAACGGTACGAGGGCGCCGGTCGTCGGGTCGGGCTTCATGCCGATCGTGCCGCCGGTATAGATAATCAGGATCGAAGGTTTCATATCGATTCGGTAGGGCTTGAATGGTCGTTTGTCGTCTGTCGCGCCGCGTCGAAGCCGAACATCCGCCGGGCGTTGCGGGTCGTGGCTGCCGCTACCTCTTCGGGTGTCGTGCCTTTCAGCGCTGCGATTTTGTTGCAAATATAAGGAATATATCCGGATTCGTTTCGCTGGCCGCGATAGGGAACCGGCGTCAGGTAGGGACAGTCGGTTTCGAGCACCAGGTCGTCGAGCTCCATTTCGCGTACGGTATCGGCCAGCCGGCTCTTTTTGAAGGTCACCACACCGCCGATGCCGAACAGGAAGTCGCCGCACTCCTTCAACTGCCGGTAGGTGTCGGCGTCTTCGGCGAAGGCGTGGAAAACACCCCGCAGGCGCAGCCCTTTTTCGCGGGCGGCCTTCGTTTCCGTTTCGACAGTGCGGCACATATCTTTCCAGGCCGCCCGCGTATGGATGGCGACGGGAAGGTCATAGGTCGCGGCCAGGCGGCACTGTTTCGTGAATGCCTCGAGCTGTTCGGCCTTGAAGCGGTCGTCCCAGTAGTAGTCGAGTCCGATTTCGCCCACGGCGCAGAATCGTCCGACGCCTTCGGGTGGCGAGCAGAGGTAGCGTTCGACCAACGCCAGCTCTTCCCGCCAACGGGGATTGTCGTTGATGGAGGTCGGGTGCAGCCCCATCATCGGGGTGCAGTGGTCCGGATAGCGGCGCACGGTGTCGAAGAGGCGCCCGTGGCTCTCGGAGTCGATCGCCGGCAGCAGCAGCCGCTCCACCCCGGCTTCGCGGGCGCGGCGGATCGCCTCGTCGCGGTCGGCGTCGAACTCTTCGGCGTAGATATGCGAGTGGGTGTCGATCAGTGCTATCGGGAGAGGCATTGCGGAGAGGTATTTAGTCGATAAAGGCAGGAGCGTCGCGCAGAGGGGCGGCGCATGGCAGCAGTGAAAGCGGAATTATGCGGTCGTTTTTTTGTCGTCGTCTTCCATCGCGTCCCAGAAGTCGTTGTCCGGCTTTTTGATGTGAATCGTCTTGACCGATTGCATGCCCAGTCTGAAATCGTAGATGTATTCGGCCAGTTGCTTGCCGTCGATCAGCACGATCGTCGCCGCTCCGTTCAGTCCCTTCACGTAGTCGATCGCCCCGCTGGTAAAATAGGAGGTCGTGATGAAAACCCCTTTGTGGGATTGCGCGACGGCGAGTGCGCCGACGAATTTCTGCACCTCGTCGCGTTGTACCGCATAATTCAGCCCGTAGCGTTTGGCCTGGATGTAGATCCGGCCGAAACCCAGGATATCTTCCTTGATAATGCCGTCGATGCCCCCGTCCTTTGATGCCCGGGTGACTTGCCCCGAACCTTTTACTTCTCCGCCATACCCCATCGCCTGAAGCAGTTGTACCACGAGGCGTTCGAAAGCGCGGGGAGATTTGCCGATGATCGTTTCCAGAATCTCCGCATAGACCGATTTACGGATGTTGTCGAACGACTGTTCGAGGGCTTCTTGCGGCGTCAGTTCCCCTGATGGCGTATCGGAGAGAGCCAATGCTTCCGTCGTGGTTCCTGCTCTGCGGGACTTGCGCGGGGTGCGGGCCTGTACCGTCTGTTCTACGTAATCGTTGATCTCTTCCGGCGTATGCTCGGACAGCATCTTCAGCCCCTGCGGGTTGATGCGGTAAAGCCCGCGCTGGGGTTTATCGACCAGTTGTGCGAGGTAGAGGTAGCTCAACGCCCAGGAGATCCGGTCGTAGAAAATATACCCGTTGCCCGAGGGGTACATCGCATTCTTGTCGTTTTCGTCCAGACGGAACTGTTCCGCCAAAGGTTGGAAGAAGTCTTTCGGTTTCAGCGTTTGACCGTTGCCGAGCAATTTCAGGGCCTGTATTCTTATCGCGTCGAATTTCGGGATAGCCATATTGTCGGTGAATTTTGCAGGGTAAAGATAGTGATTTTCCCGGCGAATATCAATTTTTACTGCGGTTCCCCGTCGGGATGCGTCGGAAAATCGCTTGCCGCAGGAATTCGAGAGGCTGTTCCCGACGGGTACATGGATCAGATCAGTTTCATATATCGGTTCCCCGGGAGCTGTCGGACGGCTCCGGCCATTTCGAGTCCCAGCAGCAGGGCCGAAAGTTCGCCGAATCCGAGCCCCGAGAGTTCGCAAAGCTCTTCTGCGGATATCGGGTCGTCGGTGCGGAAGCAGCCCAGCAGCCCCTCTTCGTCGCGCGTGAGTGCTGCGGGAGCCGCTGTCGGCCGGTCGATCAGATCGCCTGGACGGTTCTGGTCCCACATCATTTCCCGCACGATATCTTCGCCCGTGCATACCATTTGGGCACGCTGGGTCCGAATCAGCAGATTGGTTCCGGCCGAGGCGAAGTCCGTCGCGCGTCCCGGGACGGCCATCAGCATGCGGTTGTAGCCGTCCGCCAGCCGTGCCGTATCCATCGACCCGCCTTCGGCGGGCGATTCTACGACGACCGTACCGCCGCTTATGCCTGCCAGCAGACGGTTGCGGGAGTGGTAAAAGTTGCCGTTCTGTCTGGTTTGGGAGTGCAGCTCCGAAACGACGGCTCCGCCGTGTTCGATCATATCCCGGGCGACGGCCGTGTGCTGTGCGGGCGTGATGCCGGGAAGGGCCGAGGCGATGATGCCGACGGTCGGCATGCCGAAAGCGAGCGCCGCACGGTGACAGGCCGTGTCGATGCCGAAGGCCAGGCCGCTCACGATCACCGTATCCGCCACCCGGTCCGCCAGTTCGCCGATCAGCCGGTCGGCCATCTGTTGCCCGTACGGAGTCATCCGGCGCGTGCCGACCATCGTAAGCGTCGTCTTGCCGAGCGCTTCCGGGGAACCCAGAACATACAGTACATGCGGATAGTCGGCGGTTTCGCGCAGCAGGGCCGGGTATTGTGCGTCGGTGGAGGCGATGATCTCGATCCCGTGTTTGCGGCAATGTTTGACTTCGCGCTCTGCGTCTGCGAACGCTTTCTTTTGGAGGATCGCCCGCGCGAGTTCCGGTCGGAGTCGGGCTTTTTCGATGAGTTCGTCGGCCGAAGCGGAGAAAACCGCCTCTGCCGAACCGAATACGTCGAGCAGATGGACCGCCCCTTTCGGGCCTATTCCCGGCGTGAGGGTAAGGGCTATGTCTGGAATTTCGCGCTTCATTTTCCGTATCCGGCAATCCCCGAATGAGTTCGGCTCCGCCTCTTTTGGGCGAAACCGTAGGTTCCGGACCCGCTTCGGGGCTTCGGTTAGCGGTTGTAAAGATAGGTTTTTACCGATAAAAATGCAAAGTTGCCCGGAAGTTTTGCAGAAAAGAGAAATCTTCGTATATTTGCAAACCCGATCCAGGGAATCAGGGTCTGATGGCCGAGTGGCTAGGCAAAGGTCTGCAAAACCTTGTACAGCGGTTCGAATCCGCTTCAGACCTCACTAAAACCGCGTTGCAGATAACTGCAACGCGGTTTTCTTTTTGATTTGTCATACATTTGTCATACGGGGAGGACGGATGATGCTTTTGAAGCAGTTTGCACCTACATCATGAATCGCTCCAACTTGTCTTTCCAACGCCGCCAGTCGGGCATCTCGGTTTCGAGCAGGGTAAAGAAGGCCGCGGTATGGTCGGGATGCAGCAGATGACACATCTCATGCGTAATAACATATTCAATGCAGGGACGCGGCGCCTTGATGAGTTCCGTATTCAGAATGATTTTCCCCTTGGGGGTGCAGCTGCCCCAACGGTTTTCCATCTCCTGGACATAGAGTGAGGTTGGCGCAACTCCGTACCGTGCAAATCGGGAAATGATTGGCTCCGCATACTCGGCAAACTTGAGTTTGGCGTGTTCGCGGTACCAGGATCTCATCAACTCCCGGGCCCTGTCCGGAGAGGTGCATACCACTTCGAAGCAGCGCCCCTTGTAGCGGACGCTGTTGGTTTTGCCTTCCGAGACCCGGAGCAGGAACTGCTTTCCCAGATAGTAGTGCGACTCTCCGCTGACATACCGTTTTTCCGGACTCCGAATCCCGAAATCCTTGAAATAGGCCTGCTGCCGAAGAATCCACGGCGCCCGTTTGTGGAGTTTCTGCTCGATAACCTCTTCCGGCGTCCCTTCCGGAGCCAGCAGAACGACCTCGCCGGATGGATATACCTTGATTCCGAGTGTCCGGCGGGCGGAAAAGAGCACGCTGTAGGGAATCGTCTCTTTTCCGTAGACGAATATCTGCTGCATCACCGGAACCATTTTTGAGCCACGTCGACCGCCCGGTCGATGATGGCATCCATGTCGTCGAAGGTCATCGACAGATCATACTTGCGTTTGACCTCGTCAATCAGATAGTCCTCGATGTCGAGCTTCATCATGCCGACCAACCTGTCCTTGAGCGGCCAGTCGACAATGAGTGTCCCCTTCTCGAAGATGTGCTGACGAATGATGGCGTCGATCCGGCTGGCCGTGTCGAGTGCGATTTGCGTCAGGTCGAGCCCCTGTTCGGGCTTTATGACCGACTTGTAGACCTCCAGACTCAATCCGAAGTAGGCCCGCGCGGCATTGTTATCCTTCAGCACGTCGGGAATCTCGCTGTCGGTATGATTCAGCACCTTGTTCATCAGGTCCGTCGCCTGGGTCAGATACTCTGCCTCGTCGATTCGCCCTTGTTCGTATTGCGAAATGGTCTCCTTGAGCATCTGCGAGAACTTCTTGTAGAAGGCCGGATCGGTATCCATGTTCTCGGTGATGTACTTGGCCGTTCGCGAGGCAATCGTGTCTGCTTTGGCTGCTTTTCCGGAGATTTTCTCCACCTCTTCGGCGAACCGCTCCTTGTCGAAGATGTTCACCAGGTCGGTGATGACCTGCACCTCGCCGCTCTCGATGTGCGTGTCGATCAGCTTCTGAATCTGCCCTTCGTATTGCTTGTAGTCCACCGTGTCGGAGTAGCGCTCCTGCACGGCATTACGGAGCTTCATGAAGAAGGCCAGATCGTGCTTGTACCGTTCGACCTCTTCTTGAGGCGTGTTTTGATGGAATACGATGGACGAAAGCGCTACCTTCAGCGTCCGGGCAAAGGCCCGCAGCTTTTCGTAGAAGAGCGTGCGCCGGTCCTCCTCGCGCAGGACATTGCCGAAGGCCTCGAAGTCGGTTGTGTTGCGCACCTCCTTGAAGAGGTCCCACAACTCGGCATGCTTCTGGGGCAGCTTGGCCACCTCCTCCGAAATGTCCGTATAGGTTCCCTCCAGATCCTCCTTGTCGAAATCGGTGTAGAGCTCCAGCGCCGAATTGAGCGACCCCAATACGCCGTAATAGTCGATGATATACCCGAACTCCTTGTCTTCGCAGACGCGGTTGACGCGGGCAATGGCCTGCAGCAGCGTGTGGTCCTTCAACTTGCGGTCGAGATAGAGCACCGTGTTGCGGGGTTCGTCGAATCCCGTCAGGAGTTTGTCCACGACGATGATAATCTCCGGCTTGTCGCTGTTCTTGAAGCGGTTGATGATGCTTGCCTCGTACTTTTTGGCCGTGCCGTATTCATCCATCATGCGCTTCCAGAAGGCCACCTCCACGTTCGAGGTATCGCCGAATGCTTCGTCTTCCCCCTCCCGGGTGTCGGGCGAGGTGATGAGCACCTCCGACGAGACGATGCCGATTTCGTCGAGATACTGCTTGTAGAGAATTGCGATGCGCTTGCGCGGAGCCACCAGCTGCGCCTTGAACTTCGACCCCTGCCAGTTCTCCCGGAAGTGCTGCGAAATGTCCCACGCAATGGCGTAGATGCGCTGCTGCGTCTGGTTGAGCTGGTCCGCATGGCTGAATTTCTTCTTCATGTCGGCCCGCTGGGCGTCGCTCATCCATCCGCAAATCTTGTCGAAATAGCGGTCTATCGTCTCCTCGTGTACCACCTGCGGCACCATGCGCCCCTCGTACAACAGCGGTACGACGGCCTTGTCCGCCACGGCCTGATCCACCGTGTAGACCGGCTGGATGATGCCGCCGAACTTCCGGGCCGTGTTCTTCTCCTTCTTCATCAGCGGCGTGCCGGTCATGGCGATGAAGCAGGCATTCGGGAGCGTCTTCTCCATCTTGATGCCCATCTCGCCGTACTGGCTGCGGTGTCCCTCGTCGATCAGCACGAAGATGTTGGGGTCGGTCAACGGGGTGCGGATGCCGCGCACGGCCGTCTCGAACTTGTTGATAATCGTCGTGATGACGGCATCGCTCTTGCTGTTGAGCAGTTCGACGAGCTTGCTTCCCGTCGTGGCGTTCTCGACGCGAATCTGGCACTTGCGGAACGTCCCCGTAATCTGCCGGTCGAGGTCCGTGCGGTCGGTTACGAGGATGATTTTCGGGTTGCGAATCTCCTTGTCGAGGATGATGGCCTGCGCCAGCATCACCATCGTCAGCGACTTGCCGCTCCCCTGCGTGTGCCAGATGACGCCGCCGCGCCGCCGTCCGCCCTCGATGTGGCGGATGCGTTGCATCGTCTGCCGCACGGCAAAATACTGCTGGTAACGCGCCACCTTCTTGATGCCGTCGTCGTAGAGCGTGAAGCCGTACATCAACTGCAACAGCCGCTCGGGCCGGCAGAGGTTGTAGAGGTATTCGTCCTGCACCGACGGGATGACCGGCTGCCTGTAAAGCTCCTCAAAGTTGCGGCGCACATAGCCGAACCGCTCCCCGAAGAGCTTGTCGTCCAGCAGCGGCTCGTTGACCACCCGCTCCAGCTCCTGCCGGTAACGGACCTCCTCTTCGCGGTTGGTGAACTGCTCGCGCCACCGCGCCCAGAACTTCTCGGGCGTGGCCGTCGTGGCGTAACTCCCCTCCTGGCGGTTGATGGCCAGCAGCAGCGTCGAGTAGAGGTACAACGAACGGATGCCGTCGGCCTTCTGGTTGCGGAGGTGCTGCGAAATGGCCTGTTCGATGGAGTCCTTCACGTCGGGACGCTTGCACTCGATGACGCAGAGCGGAATGCCGTTCACGAAGAGGACGATGTCGGGCCGGTAGGTCTCGGTCATCCCCGTGCGGCTGACGGCAAACTCCTCGGTGACGTGGAAGACATTGTTGCGCGGGTTCTTCCAGTCGATGTACTGCATCACGAAGCTCTTGCGGTCGCCGTCGACAATCTGTTCGAGGGTCTTGCCCGAGGTGAGCAGGTCGTAGACCGTCTGCGAAGCCTCCATGAACCCCTCGTCCATCGGGATGTTGCGCAGGGCGTCGATTCCGGCGGTGATGTTCTGCTCGGAGAATACGGTGGTGCGCACCGAGCTGACCTGCACGACGTTGATGGCGGCGAGCTGTTTGCGCAGCACGGGTTCGAGCAGTACGTTGGCGAGATTCCCGCCGCGCAGGGCCAGCGCCTCGTCGGGAGTGAGGTATGTGTAACCGAGCTTTTCGAGCATCAGCAGCGCGGGGATCTGGCTGATATGGTCTTCTTTAAACGAAATAGGCATAGCTAATACTTAAAATATCCACAACAACGGTATCAATAAAGATAACAACACAAATATGACTGATAATTTACTGATCCATGTTCCTTTTTGGCATATTGCGATAATAGAGCCAAGAGCTATAATTCCCCCAAATATAAAATATAAGATCTTAATAGTTTGAACCAACCACCTTGGTAAATAGTCTACAATTTTTGCATTTTCATTTATCGTCTCTGGGGTATATTTCTGATAAATGATTTCTGAATCTTTTATATCCCTATCACTAATAATCAGTTGCGGTTGTTCTTTACTCTCAACAAATGCGATAAGTTCTACAAATTCTCCGGAACGCCATTGTTTGAAGCAAATCCGGTTGTTCAGTAGAGATGCTTCATTATTCGATTGAGTAATAGCTATGGAATATATATGTTCTTGATTTTTGATAGTCAATGGAAGATTTTCACTCAATAGCTGTTTATTTTCTCCAGTGCCTATAAGAGTTGCATCTCCAATGTTACGAATCACATATTGAATTTGCCAAAGATTTTGTACCGGAATAGTGTCTTTGTAGAAATATTGAACTCTCAAATCATCCGTAGAAGTCGATTCTGTCAATAGTTGAACTGACATTGCTTTGACTTCAAGGATAACGCACTCTTTATGAAAGTAAAAATATATAGTCACGATTCCTACCGTAATCGCAACCAACGTGCTGATAGTCTTAATGTATTTTGTAAAAATTTCCATAAGCATGAATTTATATTCGTTTTTTGCCGGTTAGGAGTTGTTGCATAAGGCCGCGTTTCTGACGGCGGAGGCGTTCGAGCTTCTCTTTGGCCAGATCAATCTCGCGGTCAGCCGCGGTCAACACCTCCGCAATGGCGGTTTGCTCTTTAAGAGGAGGAATACGTAGTTCGAATTTTAAGAGAGGCTGCCGAACGATTTGGGGCTGTCCCGATCCTGATATTAAATTGACAAATGAAGAGTTGGAAATAAGATAATAAAAGAAAGATTTATTTACATCTCTATTGTTGTCAACATTAAGAACCATCGCATTCCCTGTTATCCAACATTTTCCTGGAGTAAAATTGACGGTGCCACACGATGAACCTCTGCAAGTTATGACGACTTGCGGATACTCATGATTATAATTATTATAATAACCTATAAGACCATTTGCGCCATAAACCGGATATCCGGTTTGTGATAAATCTTCACTTTGAATAGTTTGAGGTTGATAAAGTTCTGCTACGTCTCCCAATTTTACTTTTTTCCAGGGTTCGGAGAAACCGGGGAGACGGAGTTTAGCGGAGAGGAGTCGCTGCATCAAGGCGCGTTTGCGCAGGGCGAGTTTTTCAATCAGCCGCGCCTGCTTTTCAATCGCCTTATCCCACACGCCCAACACCTCCGCAATCTTCCGCTGCTCCGCCAGCGGCGGAACAGGGATTCTTATATTTTTTAGCTGTTTGGAAGTGATAAGGGGTTGACCAGACCCAAAAACAAGTTTATTGAGTTTATAGTGTGTTAGTTGGTTGTATGCGAAATTATAATCGTATACATTTTGTTTGATGGTTATAATTAGCGTGTTGTCTGATACATCATATTGTCCTGATGCGAAATTGAGGGTTCCTGCATTCGCCCCTACCCTTGCAACTAAGATAACTGGACCTTCATATTCGTAGGTGGATGAATAGCCAATTATTCCAGTAGAACCAAAAACGGGATATTGACCGTGCGCATCTCTGTGTTTATTTCTCCCGGATGATATGCTATTAGACAAATTGCCTAACAGCATAACCTCCCACTCCTGCGGAATAATCCCCAGCGCCGTCGCCTTATAGCCGTGCGGTATAACGCAATTGTCCATAGCTCTTAATTTTCGGGATTATAATCCTTTATTGCCTTTTCAAATATATCTATCAAGTTCTTCTTTTGCCCCTCTAATGCGTGGGCTATATCGGTATCATCGGGATATGTCCCATAAGCGTATTTTTTAGATTGGAACATATAGTCGCGAGCATTGAACTGAATATTTGCAAACAGTCCTGTAGATATATTCTGCATGGCATAATCGGATTTCAATTTACTGAACGAAATGGAGAAGCTGATTGATTTTACTTGAGTCCACATTTCCCTCTCTTCGTTTCCCATAGATTCAAAATCCAACGGTTGATTTTGATGGCTGTAATCCCTGCTTGAGTTCTTAAGCCCAAGTGTATATCTGCATTCCATATTCTCAAAGAAATCGAAAGCTGGCAGGATTCCCTCTTTCATCTTCTGCGAATAGGGAAGCAGTAATTTGTTATACAGATCAACCTTATTTTCAACAGTGTCTGACCGGCTTCGTGTATCCTCCCTTTTTTCAGCCTTTCGCTGCAGCAGCTTGATTTGTTTCTGAAAATCATCATCCTCTTCGATACTCTCTCCCTTTGCAGCCTTGATACACACGGTCAACGCCGTTTCCAGGCATTTGGTCATATATTCTACAAAAGGAACCAGCTGCTCGGGCTTTGCATGAGCTCCTGCGGAGGGGACGGGCCCCACGTTTACATCACAACGGTTCAAGGCTGTCAGATAGCGGTCCTTGTCTTTACTTTTCACCACAATCATCGGATAATGGTAGCGCGTCAAAATGTAATTCACCAACAGACGGGCAATACGTCCATTACCATCCTCAAAGGGGTGGATGCGAATATAGCGATAGTGGAAGACGGCAGCCAGTTCGATGGGAGACATCTCGGCTTTTTGTTCTTCGTCGTTGTACCACTTGACCAGATCGGACATCAAAGCCGGCGTCTCCTCAGGCGAAGCGTACTCGAAACGTTCTCCGGTAACTGTGATTACGGAATTGGGGCGCGTCTTATACACTCCCGCATGGATAACATAGGAGGTAGTCGCACCATCAGGCGACTGGCGGTACATGGTATAATCTTCACGGAGCAAGGTGTGATGCAGCTGCCGAATGAAAGTCTCTGTAAGCGGATGCTCCTTGTCGGCAGCTTCCGTCTGTATCATTTTTAGACAGACGTTATGAGCCTTCATCTCTTCCAGGTCCTTCATGTTGGCTTCATCTACAACCTTTCCGAAGAGCAGCAGAATTTCAGTCTGCCCGTAGGTCAAGGTATTCCCTTCGATGTGGTTGGAGTTATAGTTAAACTCCAGCATGAATTTGCGGTCCAATCGATTTTTATCTTCCGGCTTTAATGGCTGCAAAGCCTGCCACTCGCTATATAGTTCGTTAACTCGATTCATATTATCCAATTGTTTTTAATATCCCAACTCCTTCAGATAACCATCCATCCGGACATGCACCTCGGCAAGCTCCTTTTCCAGTGCATCAATCTCCTGCTGCACGGCCGCAATGTCGATTTCGGGCTCCTCCTCGAAGGTGTCTACATAGCGCGGGATGTTGAGGTTGTAGTCGTTCTCGGCAAGCTCCTCGCGCCGCGCCACGTAGGCGTAGCGCTCCTCGACGATGCCCGGCTTGAGTTCGCCCTGCGCAAAGCGGCGGTAGGTCGTGACGATGTGGTCGATATCCTCGTCGCGCAGCCGGTTCTGGTTCTTGCCGTCTCCTCGACGGTCTGCTGGCGGATTTTTCCCTCGCTGGCGCCGCGGAACAGCACCCCGTGGGGAACGACGACGCCCACCTTGCCGTGCTCGTTGGCCACCTCGAGCATGTGGCAGATGAAGGCCCAGTCGCCCTTGCTCTTGGGCGGAATGCCGCGCCAGAAGCGGTTGTAGGGGTCGTCGGCCGCCTCGTCGGCGCCCCACTTTTCGAGCGAGAAGGGGGGATTGGCAACGACGGTGTCGAACTTCATCAGCGCGTCGCCCTCCTTGAGCTTCGGGTTGCGCAGCGTGTCGCCCCAGCGGATGGTGGCGCTGTCGAAACCGTGGAGCAGCATGTTCATCATGGCCAGCGCCCAAGTGCTGCCGTTGAGCTCCTGACCGTAGAGCGAGAAGTTGTCGGAGCCCACCTCGCGGCCTGCCTTGATGAGCAGGGAACCCGAGCCGCACGTCGGGTCGCAGATGCGCGAGCCGGGGGCGCTTTTGGTCAGCCGAGCCAGCAGGGTCGAAACCTCCTTCGGCGTGAAGAACTCTCCAGCCTTCTTCCCGGCGTCGCTGGCGAACTTCTCGATAAGGAACATATAGGCATCGCCGATGACGTCGTTGTTCGCGAGGTGTGACTCGTCGAACTGCAGCCGCTCGTCCGAGAAGTCGATAAGCAGCTGTTTCAGCCGGGCGTTGCGCTCCTTCGTTTCGCCGAGGTTGCTGCTGTTGAAGCTGATGTTGCGGAAGATGCCGCTACCGTCTTCGCTGCTCAGCTTTTCGCGGTTTTCGTATTCAAGGTCCGCCAGGCCAACATCAATGAGCTCGCCGATATTGGGTTCGTTGCGGTGCTCGAAGAGGTAGTCGAACGAACTCTTCTCGGGAACCTGGAATCGTTCGCGGCGCATGGCCCGTTGGGCACGCTCCGTGTCGCCGTCGTAACGCTGGAGGTACTCCTTGTATTTCGCTTTGCTGACGTCGCTGACGTACTTCAAGAACAGCATCGTGAGAATGTAGTCCTTGTACTGGCTGGGGTCAATCACGCCCCGGAAGGTGTCGCAGGCTTGCCATACGACTTTGTTAATCTCTTCCTGTGTAACTTTACCGTTCATCTTTATATATTTTTGTTAATTTATAATCGGTGATTTGCCGGCGGCGCTCCGCGATGGCCTTGTAGAGGGCCTGTTCGCGGCGATGCAGGCGGGTGAGGGCGATGCAGGACCGCTGTCGCTCCAGCGGGGGGAGCGGTATCTCGAACTCCTCGAGGTCAGCCTTGCTGAGCGAGGTGATGGCCGACCCTTGGGCCTGCGCCGTCAGCAGCTGCCGGGTGGATGGCAGGTTGAGGAATCCGCAGAGGTATTCGGATAGGATGCGGGTCGGGTCGTCGATTCGGATAATCAGAAACGAGGGTGAGGCCACGCACGGCCCGAGTTGCGTCGGGGCGATGGCGCAGAAATTCTTGCCACCCTTGGCGGCGAGCAGTAGGTCGCTTTCTGTCAGCAGGTGGCGGGCAGCCTTGGAGCTGACGGTGGTTGTCGGTCGGACGGTCGGACGGATGTTCCCCTCCTCGTCGAAATCGTTCACCTGAAGGTAGCAGGTGTCGGGCGAAGGGGTACTTTTCAGGTAAACTCCCGTCTGGATGGTGGCAATATCTTTCAGTTTTACCATTTTTTTCTTTGTAGGTTCATTACAAAAGTATGTGCTTTACCCGAGAAAAGCAAATTATTTTCGAAAAAATCGCAATACAAACTCTACAAATGTTCCGATTAAGCGAGTTTCTTCACTTTGTGAAGAAAAATATCCGGCTGTCCGACCGGATATTCTCTTTGTCTTTCAGGGCAGGTGTTATCGTTTAATGGTATGTCGTCGGATGACGGGACGTTCGGGGCGGACGGGGTAGCCCAGGCGGGTCATGAGCTCCACATACCGTTGGCGGAACCAGGTGTGTGCGGGTTGGCGGTCGATGAGCAGCTGGAAGCCTCCGGGACCGTTCGGGTCGCGTTGCAGGCGGATCTCCGTATTCGAGACGTCGAAGCGGCGCGAATACTCCGGAGCGCGGAGCTCGCCCGAGACGTAGAGGGGCTTCATGGCGATGATCTCGCGGGCGCCCGACTCCGGGATTCCCATGTCGCGGCAGTATTCGCCCCAGCGGATGAGCGTCTGCGTGTCGGGCAGCCAGTGTTCGATGCGGTCGAGCTTCGCCTGCAGTTGCTGTTCAGCCTGCTCATGCCGGACCTTCTCCTCGCGGTTGGCACGGTTCAGCGTTCCGATCTGTTCGTGCAGGGCGGCGTTCTCCGCGTTGAGGCGGTCGATCTCCTGCTGCTGCCGCTTGACGCGGGAGGTGCCGATCATCGCCCCGATTCCTTCGACTATGTTCGACCCGACCTCCGCCGCGGCGTTTTTTAACCTGGCACCCTTCAGCTCGCCCTTCACACTCTTCAGCTCGGCCTCGGTGCGGTTCAGTTCGGCGCTCTTCTGCGCCTGGAGCGTGGCGGTCTGTTCGTATTCGGTGCGCACCTGCCGCTCCTGTTGTTTGAGCTGCTCGACAGCCTTCCGCTTCTGCTCTTCGAGACGGAGCAGCGCGTCGATGTTCTCCTGCAGATCCTGCTGCTGGGCGATGGTCTGCCGGTAGAACTCTTGCGTGGTGATGTGGCGCGCCTCCGAACCGTCGATGCCGCGCTCCAGCCCGTATTTGGACATCGCTGCGGCATAGGTGTCCTGATACTGCTTGAGCCGGACGCGCGACATGACGTCGTCGGCGCAGAGGCGGGGCCGTGCGGCGGATTTCGGACGGTAGTGTCGCTTGCCCGGTGTTTCGGATGGGACGGTGCGGGCCTTGCGGCGCTCGCCCGTGACGATCGGCACCACGGCGGCGTGGATATGCGGGGTCGATTCGTCGCGATGTACGACGGCTGAGACGACATTCTCCGTTCCGAAGGTCTCGCGCAGCCAGGCGAGGTTGTCGGCACACCACTCCGGAAGCCGCCCCTCCTCCTCGATGCGCTTCATCGCGTCGTGCGAACCGGTCAGCATGACGCGGATCACCCGCACCTGGTTCGTTCCGATCTTGCGCGTGAGACCGGCGTGTTCGAGGCGGTAGCTGATCGCTTCCGTACGGTCGGCCACCTCCTCGGGGAACTCGACAAGCTCCTCGTTGAGGCAGGTGCGCTCGGGCGAGGCGTTGGTGGGTATCTTTGTGCGGGCAATGTGGGCGGTCATCGCCGCCTCGTTGCCCGGGGCTTTGTCGAGATGCAGGACGGCATATCCCATGGTACGGTCGTTTTTCGGAGGGTTGTGTGGTTGAAGAGGGGACCGCCTCGGCGGTCGGCGTGCGCAGCACGACAGGGGGTGTCCAGAGGGGCTTGACCCTTTGGCCTATTGGGGCTTTTTCAGCGTCGGCGGGCCGATGCGTTGGAAAAAGCCCTAATAGGCTATGGCTTTTTCCTCGGGGGAAAAGCCGCGGTCGCGAAGCGGCCGATGGGTGGGCGACGGTTCTGGCGTCATTCCGGGCGACGTTACAACTTGCGGCCGCGACGACGCGGCGTGCGGGAAACCTTTGCGGAGGGTCGGAGCGATTCGTTCAGATCCTTGTGGGCTCGGTAACTCTCCGCCCGGTCGATGACGGTCGCACCGGGCAGGGCGCTGCGCAGCCGTTCGAGGGTGAGGCGCCCCGCCTCGTCGTTGTCGAGGAAGGCGTGGATCGTCGTGTGGCGTGCGAGAAACGGAAGGGCGCGGGGAAGGTTGACCACGGAGTTGAGTACGGCGGTGTCGGCGGTTGGCGTCGCCTTGTGCTGCAATGTCAGGTAAGAGAGCAGGTCGAAGAAGCCCTCGAAGAGCAGCGCCGTGTCGCCGTGCCGGTCGAAGGTCGTGATGGATTTCGGGGCGCTGCTCCCCTTGAATTGCGGGCTGCGCAGCTCCCAGCCTCCGGCATCGTTGCGGAAGCCGATGGCGAAGAAACGCCGTTCGCCGACGGCGTAGTGGACCTCGCGGCACAGCGCTCCGGCCACGGCGGGGTCGATGCCGCGCTCGCGCAGATAGCCGATCAGCGCCGGGTGGCGAATCTCCCCGACGCCGAGGATCCGCAGCGGGGAGTCTTCGCGCGGCAAGGCGGTCGGGAGGGGCTGGAAGGGAACTTCGTCTGCGGATCCTTTGCGCAGGCTCCGGATGGCTTCTGCCATGCTGCACCCTTCGAGGCGCATGACCAGCTGGAGGAGCGTGCCCCCTTCGCCCAGCCCGAAGTCGTACCAAAGCCCCTTGTCGTAGCGGACGCTGAAGCTGGGGGTACGCTCCTCGCGCAGCGGCGAGAGGAACATGCCGTGGGTGGCGGTTTCGTGGTGGGGCTGCAGCCTTCGGCGGAGGAGATACTCCCGGATGCCGATGCAATCTGAGGTCGTCTTCATGGCTATCGGCTTTTGATGGGGACAATCCGGTGCAGTGCCGCCTCGACATCGCTGTCGCGGAAGAGCACGCGCCCGCCGATCTTGTGGGCGCGGATCCGGCCGCGGTTCACCCAGTCGTTGAGCGTCACGAGCGAGATACGAAGGCGGCGGGCCGTCTCGCGGCGGGTCAGATAATTTGGTGTCTCGGCGGAGGGTTCGGGGTGGAGCTGCCGCAACTCGTCGCGCAGCGATTCGCGAATCATCTCCGAGAGCTGGTCGGCGGTCATGCCGCTCAGAAAGATTTCCTTGGTCATAACGATTCGAATTTGGTTGATGACGCAAAGAAAGGCTTTCCGAACCCCTCCCGAAAACGGCGAATGGCGTTACAAATCAGCGCCAACCGATGCCAACCGGTGCCACACCGAAGACACGTCGTCGGCCGTTTCCGGGCTTTGGCATTCGTTTGCTTGGGTTGGCACTGCCGTGTAATCGGATTCCACCCGATGCAAAATAGGCCTTCTAATCATTTGGTTTCTTCCAAATAATTGTTTTTACCATTTTATATTCTTGTCTAATCTCTGCCATTGTTTTTCCATCTATTTTCCGGAATGCAGTGCAAGTGCGTGCATCTGATGGGTCTCGATATTTGTCAGTCCCGAGTTTTTTGTATAAGCAGCAAAAAATTGGACGTTTATCGATTCTTATGTCGAACAGATCGTCGAATAATATGTCTCGGGGTCTATAATAGCGGCAGAGGTTGCATACTTTGAGGTTAGGATCCAAATCGTATAGTTCTACGATTCCATAATCATATAGAGAATATTCTGGGAGAAAGTCGGGATGAAAGTCGGAGGTTAACTCGAAGATAGCTTTGTTTCTGTGACATGAGAATGTCTGACAGTCCGTATTCCCACAATACATTTTATAGCTTTCAAAAACTGAAAACTTCACCAATTGCTTGGGATGTTGAGGTGGACCGGTAAAGTCTCCTTTCGGTTTGAAATTATATAATCTGATAAGATCTCCGTCTTCTGTGATGATGGGGCTATTGATGATTGATTTTATATCATCTTCCGAGTTGATCTTTAGTTCTATGATTTTATTTCCTGAGTCAATCTTTTGATGTTCGCAAGGATGTGAAACATATATTTCGATAAAGACCGGTGTATACTTTTTAATGGAATTTGAAAGGAGAATGTCTGCACGAAAGTTATCGTAGAAGGCTTCAACTTCAAATGTGTTATAGAATTTTTTTAAATCATAATTTTTGTATCCAGTCCAGTTGCAAGATTCATCAAATGAATCTTCGTACCATATGCAGGTCTCTTTATTTTTACAAGTGAACGGAACTTTAATTTCGACTCCGAAAGGTTGTTCACTTCTGAGTTTTTGTAGGATTAAAAGTTTGGCCAATGAATGTAAGTAACTTTCATAGCTGCAGTTAGGAGAAAGAGCCTTGTGCGCAAAGTGCCATTGCCGTATTTTCCCCTGCTTTGCAATCATTTGACGATGGCAAAAAAGACAAAAAAATTCGTCATTGCTTGGATTAGCATCTTTTATGTGTCTAATGTTTCCGGAAGAATCCAATGCATAGTGTTGATCTTTGTTTGACGAATTATTCATTGGAAAACGTTATTAGTACCTCCCGAACGGCGTTGGTTGCAAAGAGGGTGTCGCCGCCGGCCGAGATCTGAACGCGGCACGGCTCCAGCCATCCGTTCGCTATCCATCGGTCGAGTGTCGGGCGTGCGACGCCTAGCGCCTCGGCCAGCTCCTTTTTGTTGAAGAGCCGGCTGCCGTTTGCCATCAGATACCGCTCGCCCTTGTGTACGCCCAGCCAGTAGTCGAAGCGGCGCAGAATCGCGTCGGCATCCTTCAACTTCGGCTCATACCGTTCGTAAGCCCAGACGTGCAGGCTCGACGGATCGAATCCGGCAAACTCCGGCCGCTGGTGCAGCTCCTGGACGAGCGTCTCGAAGCACTTCAGCTCGGAGGCCCGGATCGTTATTTTTCGACGGCGCGGCATGGCTGGTTATCTCTTTTTTGCACGGTATCGCTGATGGGGATGTTTCGGCATATAGGGATATTCACGTTCCAATAACCCTTCGGCAACCATGATGGGTATGGCTCTGTTTTTCAGGTATCGTAGACTCTTCCCTACTTTGTTAGCTATGGCCTCCAGCGATTCAAAATCAACACATGCCTGCAGAATGGCTGTGTGTAATTCGCTGGATGATAATCTTCTGCGCCTTTCCTTGTCTGGAGAGCTAGCAACATTACTAGCAACATTACTAGCAACATTACTAGCAACATTACTAGCAACATTACTAGCAACATTCCCGGGGAGTTCCCTCTCCCGGAATTTTTTGTTGATTCTGTAGTGCGTGCCGCGGCCGATTCCCTCGGGAATAAGGTATCGGTCATTGCATAACTCTTTGAGCAACTTTGTGATATCGGCACTGTGCTTGTCCAATACCAATTGCATCCGGTAGTTGGTGACCTCGCCCTCGCTGCAACAGGTTGCCAGGGTCATCAACTTGTTGTGTTCTATGGACGTTATGTCCTCACCGAACAGGGATTTCAGATAGGAGATGACCTCATCGGACAACAAACTGACAAGGGGCAATGTCAATACGACTTTGTCGGGATGAGTAATCTCCTCGATTCGCGGGTTACGGTAATTTGCCTTTTTCCAACCTTGCATGATCTTGTCGGCACCGCTTCCGGCCTTTTCTGCTGAACCGATCAGCATGAACATCGTTTGCAGGGCCTTGTTGCGGCATACGCTGTTGCCTCCTTGATAATATTGGGCAATGGAGAGCAGCAGGGAGCCTGGATTGGAGAATATGTAACAATCCTTGTGTAGCTCGATCGTAATGTTTGAGTCAACTGAATAGTCGCAATGGACCAGTGCATTGATAAACGCTTCGCGTAGAGCCGTATGTGTCGGTGTTTCGTCCTCTCTGATGCCGTCCTTCAGGGCGAAAGGCTTGGGCAGGGCTGCGGCCAGCTTGGGATAGACCCGGTAGTAGAATTGGAACAGATTCGCCTCCCAGGTGCCGTCCGGGCAGATGCGGTCTGTCCAGCGGTCGTCGGGATTGGAACTGAAATATTCGCGGTAATCGGGGAAGTATTGCGGACATCCGTAGGCGTCGGTGATGCTGTCCGTTTTGCCGAACATCAGCAGACCGGCAAGTGTCAGTCCCTCGATCTTTTCTCGGCGATCGATCCGGTAACCCTTCAATTTCATCAGGAAATGTTTGTCGTCCAGCAGCAGCCACGGATGATCGGGGCTTTTGGTTGCGACCAGCCGGCGGTATTGCTCAAGAGTTGCCTTGTCAATATCCTGCTCGATGGTAAATTCGGGCAGAATTTTGTAATCGCGGGGATGTTCTGTGATATCAGCGTCGGCGAACATGCGTTGTATTTCGCTTGCATCGCACCGATAGTCTCCTTCGTAATTCCGCTTGAATGTATTCTCGGGGTTGTTATGCAGATATACGGGTATCTTGTTGCGGGGAGCCCGTGGTACATTGAATACCAGGACATAGCTCCCGTTGTATTCGCCATCCTGCACGTCTTTCTCCTGCAGGACGTTTGCGCTGCAATGAGCCTTGTTGTTTACGTTGTCCCAAAACTCTTTTTTGTATTTGCGCGCCTGCTCCAGTGTGATGCCGTCAAGTGTGAATTTCCCGTCCTTCTCTTTGACGCCCAATACGATGACTCCACCTTGCGTATTGGCGAAAGCGGAGTAGGTTTCCCACAAGCTGCCCGGAAACCCTCCCCTGGCGGATTTGAACTCCACCTCGGCCGATTCACAGTCGGCCATCAGAGATTCGATTTTTTCTATAAAATCGTAGTTGTCGAACAGTGTTAATTCCTTCGTATCGTCTTTCATTGCATCAGTCTGTTTGGACAAAGTTAAGAAAATTCCCGGACAACACTCTTTAAGATTATCGTGTTGTGTTGCTTGCCCCCGAAAAATAGGGGTGGCTCATCAGCTCCAGGGCGGTCTGCTCCTCGGTGATCTTGATATACTTCATAAACTCCCGTTCGGTCTTGTGGCCCGTAACCTTCATGATGGCGATGGTCGGGATTCCCGCCAGGTACATATTCGTTGCGCCGCTGCGCCGCGCCGTGTGGGTCTTCACCAGGTCGCACTTCTCGACCAGCCGACTCTTCTTTTCGCCATTCTCGATGTAGGAGACCTCGACTTTCTCCGTGATGCCCGCCTCGCGTGCAATCTCCTTGATGAGGTGGTTCACCTTCTGTTCGTAGGTTCTCGGCAGCCGGTTGTCGTACTTTTCCAGGATGGCCTGTAGTTCGGGACGGACCGGAATGACGACGTGGTTACCGGTCTTCTGCTGTTTGAGGTCGATGACCTGCTGTCCGTTCTCCAGCGTGCGGATGTTGCCTTCGTTGATGGTCGAGTAGTCGCTGAAGCGCTGCGCCGTGTAGCACCCCACCAGAAAGATGTCGCGGGCAACATCCCTGTGCCGGTTTTTCGAGAGATCGAGCGCGGCGATGGCCCGGATCTCCGACTCCGTCAGGTAGATGTTCTCCACGTCGGCCGTCAGCACGCGGAACTTGCGGCTCTCGATCGCTCCGTTGTCGTGCAGACCCTCCTCGCGGGCCGCGCGCATGATGATCTTCAGCTCCTTGACGTGGCGGCCGATCGTATTGACGGAGTAGTTCTTGGCGGTGAACCAGGCGACGAAGTCGTCGTAGAACTTCAGGTCGATGTCGGCAAAGTCGAACTGCTTGCGTTTGGCTTTGCAGTACTCGTCGAACTGCACGACGAACCCCTTGTAGTTCTTGATGGTCGAGGGGCCGTAGCGGAGTTTGTGGATGTTCAGCCGGGTGCCCTCCTCCATCTCGCGCGTGAAGCGGGCAATGTAGTCGCCGAGCGATTCGCGGGTGCGGACGCGGCGGCCTGAGGTGAGGCTGCGCGGGTGGTGGAAACTGTAGATGATCTTCTCCAGCCGTGTCTTCGTCATCGCGTGTTCGGGATCCTTGGCAATCTCTCCGAGGATGTGGCTGCGCAGTTCGGAGAGATTCTTGGTCAGCTCGCGCCCCTGCTGCTCGGTGAAGTC
>PPYE01740190.1_pt1 | contig 24538 bp, 20 predicted proteins | sample 1559881 | NCBI WGS metagenome assembly PPYE01 (sample SAMN08240022, study PRJNA423297) | Human gut metagenome, whole genome shotgun sequencing project. | reverse complement strand
ACGATGTCGTTGGGGTTGACCACGTTGCCGCGGGACTTGGACATCTTCTCGCCGCCCTCGCCCAGGATCATGCCGTGGCTGGTGCGCTTGGCGTAAGGCTCCTTGGTGGGCACCACGCCGATGTCGTAGAGGAACTTATGCCAGAAGCGGGAGTAGAGCAGGTGCAGCGTGGTGTGCTCCATGCCGCCGTTGTACCAGTCCACGGGAGACCAGTAGTCCAGGGCCTCCTTGGAGGCCAGGGCCTTGTCGTTGTGGGGGTCCATATACCGCAGGAAGTACCAGGAAGAACCGGCCCACTGGGGCATGGTGTCCGTCTCGCGCTGGGCAGGGCCGCCGCACTTGGGGCAGGTGGTGTTGACCCAGTCGGTCATCTTGGAGAGGGGGGACTCGCCGGTGTCGGTGACCTCGTAGCTGTCCACCTCCGGCAGCAGCAGCGGCAGCTGCTCCTCCGGCAGAGGCACCCAGCCGCACTTGGGGCAGTTCACCAGGGGGATGGGCTCGCCCCAGTACCGCTGACGGGAGAACACCCAGTCACGCAGCTTGAAGTTGGTCTTGGGATGGCCCAGGCCCTGCTCCGTGACCCACTTCTTCATGGCGGGGATGGCTTCCTTGACGGTCATGCCATTGAGGAAGCCGGAGTTGACCATGATGCCGGTATCGTCCTTGAGGGTGAAGGCCTCCTTGGTGATGTCGCCGCCCTTGACCACCTCGATGATAGGCAGACCGAACTTGGTGGCAAACTCCCAGTCGCGCTGGTCGTGGCCGGGCACGCCCATGACGGCGCCGGTGCCGTAGCTCATGAGGACGTAATCGGAGACGAAGATGGGGATCTCGGTGCCGTTGGCGGGATTGATGGCACGGACGCCCTCCAGGCACACGCCGGTCTTGTCCTTGTTGAGCTCGCTGCGCTCAAAGTCGGACTTGTGGGCGGCCTCCTCCCGATAGGCAGTCACCGCGTCCCAGTTGGCGATGCGGTCCTTCCAGCCGTCCAGGTAGGGATGCTCGGGAGAGAGCACCATATACGTCACACCGAACAGGGTATCGCAGCGGGTGGTGTACACGGTGAGGGTGTCGCCTGCGGTGGTCTTGAAGTCCACCTCGGTACCCTCGCTGCGGCCGATCCAGTTGCGCTGCTGGATCTTGACCCGGTTGATGAAGTCCACGTCCTCCAGATCGTCGATCAGACGGTCGGCGTACTTGGTGATGGCCAGCATCCACTGGCTCTTCTCCTTGCGGATGACTTCGCCGCCGCAGCGCTCGCACACGCCCTCCACCACTTCTTCGTTGGCCAGGACGATCTTGCAGCGGGTGCACCAGTTGACGGGCATGGACGCCTTGTAGGCAAGGCCTTTTTTGAACATCTGCAGGAAGATCCACTGGGTCCACTTGTAGTAGCTGGGATCGGTGGTGTTCACCTCGCGGTCCCAGTCGAAGGAGTAGCCCAGCATGTGCAGCTGCTTGCGGAAGTTGGACACGTTGTCGTGCGTCACCTTGGCCGGGTGGATGTGGTGCTGCACGGCATAGTTCTCCGTGGGCAGGCCAAAGGCGTCATAGCCGATGGGGAAGAGCACATTATAGCCCTCCATCCGCTTTTTCCGGCAGATGATGTCCATGGCGGTAAAGGGCCGGGCATGGCCCACGTGCAGGCCCTGACCGGAGGGATAGGGGAACTCGATGAGGCCGAAGAACTTCTCCCGGGTCTTGTCTCCGGTGACCGCGGTGAAGGGCTTTTCCTCCAGCCACTTTTGCTGCCATTTCTTTTCAATGGCGGTAAAATCGTACTTCATATACCTTCTCCTTTATATGAGTGAATCAACTAAAAAAACGCCCCTGACCCATCGGTCAGGGGCGTTTGAACGCGATACCACCCTGATTCGGCCGCCGGTCACCCGGCTGCCCTCAGCATCCCCAGCAGGGGATCCGGCGGATAACGGTGCCTGCCGCCCCGCCCTACCGACCGGTTCAGGCGGGAAACTCCGGGACCAGTATGCACGGACCTCCCCCACCGGCTCGCAGCGGCCGCCGGCTCTCTGAGGGCGGGAGAATCCGTCTTTCTTCCCATCAAAGTCATTAACATGCCTATTTTATGAGCGCTGTCGCCTTTTGTCAAGGGCGGTTTTGTGCTTTGTTCAGTCCGCAGTCAGGATGCCGCTCAGGTCCATGGGCTTTCCGTCATGCCACAGCCGCTCCAGGCCATAGAATTCCCGGGCCTCCTGGGAAAATACATGCACCACCACGCAGCCGTAGTCCAGCAGCACCCAGGTGCCGTCCCGGTAGCCCTCCCGGCGCAGGGGATCCTCGCCGGCCTGCTCCTTCATGGCCTTTTCCACAGCGCCGCACAGGGCGTTGATCTGGGTGTTGGAGCTGCCGGAGGCGATGACAAAATAGTCTGCCAGCGTGGTCTGCTCCGTCACCTCGATGGCGCTGATCTCCTTGCCCTTCTTTTCATCCAATGCCTTGACGGCAATCACTGCAAGCTCTTTCGGTGTCATAGCACGCTTCCTTTCTGTATAGTGATGCTCACGCCGCCGGATCCATCACAACGAATCCGGGGTCCGTGGCGCCGGTACCGGGATCCGTGGTGCCCGTACCGGGATCGGTGGTTCCGGTGCCCGGGTCCGTGGTCCCCGTACCGGGATCAGTCGTACCCGTGCCGGGGTCTGTGGTGCCCGTACCGGGATCGGTGGTTCCGGTGCCCGGGTCTGTGGTGCCCGTACCGGGATCGGTGGTTCCGGTGCCGGGGTCGGTGGTACCTGTACCGGGGTCGGTGGTTCCGGCGCCCGGGTCCGTAGTACCCGTGCCGGGATCAGTCGTACCCGTGCCCGGGTCCGTGGTGCCCGTGCCGGGATCGGTAGTGCCGGTGCCCGGGTCCGTCTCAATGGGCAGGCCGGTCTCCGGATCCAGCACATTGCCGTTTTCATCCACCAAGGGCGTATCCTCCGAGGGCTCCTCCGTGACGGGTTTGGAGGGCTTCACAGGAGGCTGAGCCGCCTTGCTGTCTTCCACATGACCTGTGGTGGAGCTGACAGAGCCGTCAGCATTGACAGACATGATATCCAGATCGCTGAGGGTGCAGGGCTCCACAAAGGGACTGAGCTTGGTGTTCACCAGCTCCAAAAGCTCCTCGGCGTTGGGCACCACATAGGACTGGTAGTTCTGGTAAACGCGGCTCCAGCAGGACTTGGGTGTATTGGGCATGGTGACGAACTCCACGTTTTCCACCGTCAGCCCGCCCATGATCGCCTGCTGGCCGAACCAGCAGAGATTGGAAAAGCTCAGATCGGTCTCCACATTCTTTTCAAAGACCTTGGCAAACTGGTTGATCTTGGTGATATTCTTCACCTGGAGCATCTGCTCCACCACGGCCTGCAAAAATGCCTGCTGGGTCTTGATGCGGCCCAGGTCGCCGTCGGGATAGCCGTACTTCATATTGTTGTCGTGGCGGTAGCGCAGCACCTGCATGGCGTCGTCGCCGGAGAGCAGGCGATAGCCCTTCTCCTGATGGATGTGCAGATCCTGATAGGGATCGTCATAGTTCATGTCCCGGGGCACATCGAACCACACGCCGCCCATGGCGTCCACGATCTCGCCCACGGCCTCCCACTCCACCACGATCTGGTAGTCGGGCTCAAAGCCCACCAGCTGGCTGATCTCCTTGTAGAGTGCCTGGATGCCCTCATCCCCGCCGCCGCCGTAGTTGTATACAGCGTTGATGCGCTTGATGTCGTAGGGGATGTTCACCATGGTATCCCGGGGGATGGACATGACAGTGGCCTTCTGGTTGGTCACGTCATAGCTGGCCAGCAGCATGGTGTCCGTGTTGCCGCCGCCGCCGGTATCCCGGCCCAGAATGAGCACCGTATAGTAGTCCTCGCTCTTGCGCTCACCGCTGGACTTGGGCCGTACGCCCTCGCCGTAATCGATCTCCTCTTTTTCCGTCTCAGTGTCCTTTCCCGGCAGATCCGGCCGGACAAACAGGCTCTGACAGGCCACCACCACGATCAGCACCAGTGCCAGCACCACCGCCACGGCGATGAGGATCTTCTGCTGCCGGGTCAGGCGGCTGGGCTTTTTCGGCTTTTTCTGCCGGGGCGCTTTCCCGCCCATCATACGCTTTCCATTCTCTTTTTCCAATGTCTTTCTATCCTTTCAATGCGTCCCGCGCCTCCAGCGTGGCCCGGTGCACAGGGTTTCCCATATCGGTCATTTCCCGGATGGTCATCTCCAGTCCCAAAAGAAGGCCCTCGTTCAGGTCTTTATAACACACGCTCCGTAATTTGTCCACCCCCGGAAAATCCCGGGAGGGTTCGATATAATCTGCCAGATAAATGACCTTTTCCAGCAGCGTCATCCCTGCATGGCCGGTGGTATGCCACCAGATGGCGTTGTAGATCTCCTCATCCACGCCAAACACATCCCGGGCCACGGCGGCGCCGGTCTTGGAGTGGAGCAGCTTGAGCGACACCTGCTCCAGTTCATCCAGTTCTATGCCATAGTGACTGCAAAGGGCCAGCTGGGACTCCATGTCCAGCTTCTTGGTGCAGTCGTGCAGAAGTGCCGCCACCCGTGCTTTTTCCACATCGGCGCCGTACCGCTCCGCCAGACGGATGGCCTCCTGCTCCGTGCCCAGCACATGGGGGATGCGCTTGTGCTTGAGATAGCTCAGCGCCACCGGCCGCAGCTGAGAGATGGACAGGTTCTTCAGATCTGCGTTCGTGCCGTAAAGGCCCTGGCGGAGGATGTAGCCGTACACAGCGGGGGGCAGCAGCGCCCCGCCCTCGCCCGCCGCCAGCTTTTGCCTCAGCTCCGTGGAGGACACGTCGATCACGCCGGGGATGGTCAAAGTGAAGATCCTGGCCTGGGGATAGGTTTTGTAGAGGTAATCCCGCTGCACGGAAAAGAGTTCCTCCGTGTCCGCCTCTGTCCGGCCGAAAGCGGCGATGCCCGCAAGGGACAAAATTTCTTCCGGGGCATGCCAGGCCTGAAGGGTCAAAAACATGTCTGTGCCCATCAAAAGCCACAGCTCATCATCGGGATACCGTTCTTTCAGCTCCGCCAGCGTGTCGGAGGTATAGCTCTTGCCCGCCCGGGAAAGCTCCATGTCCAGTACCTCCGCCTTGCCGTCCAGCCCCATCTGCTCGACGGCCAGGCGGGTCATCTCCAGGCGCTGGGCCGGAGTGGGGCTATGGTCGGGCAGGTCCTTGTGGGGCGGCAGTCCTGCCGGGATCACCAGCAGCCTATCAAGCCGCAAAAGGTCGAACACGGCCCGCGCCGCCGTCACGTGCCCCAGATGGGGCGGATTGAACGTGCCGCCGTAAATACCGATTTTCATAGTATGAATCCGTTCCTCTTTTCATACCGGGCCCGGTACAGCGGCCGGGCGCCGGGCTTTACTGGGGGCGCTTCTTCGCTGCCTTTACCAGCTGGATACGCTTTTCCTTGGGCTTGGAGTGGCTCTCCCGGTAGAGCACGAATTTGCTGCCGATCACCTGCACCACCTCGCTGCGGGTGGCCTTGGCCAGCTCCTCCGCCGCAAGACGCGCGTCGTACTCGATGTTGTTGTCCAGCACCCGGCCCTTGATGAGCTCCCGGGCCTCCAGGGCCTCGTCGGCCTGGCGGACGAGGTTTTCCCCGATGCCGTCCTTGCCGACCTGCAAAATGGTGTCGATGCTGTTGGCCAGGCCTCTGAGCTGGGCCCGCTGTTTGCTTGTCAATTCCATAGCTTCTCCTATTTTCAGACGTTTATTTGTTCAGATAAGTTGCCAGTTTTTCAGAAAAATCCCGCAGAGCCTTGCCCCGGTGGGAAATGGCGCTCTTCTCCTCCGCCGTCAGCTGACCGAAGGTCTTGCCCTTTTCCGGCACCAGAAATACCGGGTCGTAGCCAAAGCCGCCCTCTCCCATGGGGGCAAAGGCGATGGCGCCGTCGCACTGTCCCTGGGCCGTCAGCTCGTCCCCGTTGGGGAACGCGCAGGCGATGGCACAGGCAAAGTGGGCCTTCCGGGTGGTCTGGCCCCGCATGGAGTTCAAAAGCAGCATATAGCGGCCCTTGTCGTCCAGGCCCTCTCCGCCGTAGCGGGCGGAATACACGCCGGGGCCGCCGTTGAGGGCGTCCACGCAGAGGCCGGAGTCGTCGGCAATAGCAGGCAGTCCCGCAGCGGCACAGATGGCCTTGGCCTTGAGCATGGCGTTTTCGGCAAAGGTGGTGCCCGTTTCCACCACGTCCACGGTAATGCCCACGTCAGCGGGGCTCACCACTTCCACGCCCAGCTCGCCCAAAATGGCGGACATCTCCCGGAGCTTGCCGGGGTTATGGGTGGCCAGCACAAACTTCATAGACATCAAAGCGTCCCTCCCAGTACCTCTTTCTGTACTTCCAGCAGCTCTCGGTTGCCCTTGGCGCAAAGGCGCACCAGCTCCTGCTGCTCCGCCGGGGTAAAGGCACGGCCCTCACCGGTGCCCTGGAGCTCGATGATCTCTCCGGCCTCGTTCATGACGCAGTTGAGATCCACCTGGGCGTGGCTGTCCTCGCTGTACTGCAGATCCAGCATCAGCTGATCGCCCACGATGCCGGCGGAAACGCCGGTGACAAAGTGGCGCAGGGGCGTCCGGGGCAGCACGCCGTCCGCCACCAGCTTCCGGCAGGCCAGGGCCAGGGCGATGAAGCCGCCGGTGACGGAGGCGGTGCGGGTGCCGCCGTCTCCCTGGAGCACATCGCAGTCCACGGTGATGGTGCGCTCTCCCAGAGCCTCCATGTCCACTGCCGCCCGGAGGGAGCGGCCCACCAGGCGCTGGATCTCGGCGCTGCGGGGGCTGAGCTTGAGCTTGGCAACGTCCCGCTTGCTGCGCTCCCGGTTGGCCCGGGGCAGCATGGAGTACTCGGCGGTGACCCAGCCGGTGCCCTCCGCCACGTGGGGCGGCGTCCGCTCTTCCACGCTGGCGCAGCAGAGCACCATGGTGTCTCCGCACTGGATGAGGCAGCTGCCCTCCGCAAATTTCACAAAGTCCGTGGTGATCTTGATGGGGCGCAGCGCATCCAGGGCCCGCCCGTCCTGTCTGGTCATAATGGTATTCCTCTTTTCTGTCAGTTTCCGAGGCGTTTTTCCCCGGTCAGATAATGGCCTCCACATATTCCCGGGCGTCAAAGGGCTTGAGATCGTCCAGTCCCTCGCCCACGCCCACCAGCTTCACATGCACGCCCAGCTCCTTGGCGATAGCCACCACGATGCCGCCCTTGGCGGTGCCGTCCAGCTTGGTGAGCACGATGCCGGTGAGGCCCGCGGCCCCCTTGAACTGCTTGGCCTGGATGAGACCGTTCTGGCCGGTGGTGGCGTCCAGCACCAGAAGCGTCTCCCGGGCGGCGCCGGGGCACTCCCGGTCGATGATCTTGGAGAGCTTGGAAAGCTCCGCCATGAGGTTTGCCTTGTTGTGGAGGCGGCCGGCGGTGTCGCACAGCACCACGTCCACATTCCGGGCCTTGGCGGCCTGGAGGGCGTCAAAGAGCACGGCGCCGGGGTCGGCGCCCTCGTGCTGGCGCACCAGCTCGCAGCCGGCCCGCTCCGCCCAGATCTGGAGCTGGTCGGCGGCCGCGGCGCGGAACGTGTCCGCCGCGCACAGCAGCACCCGCTTGCCCTGACTCTTGAGCTGATGGGCCAGCTTGCCGATGGAGGTGGTCTTGCCTACGCCGTTGACGCCGATGAACAGCACGATGCTGGGCTGGGTGGAAAGATCCAGCGCCGCGTCCTCGCCGCCGCCGATCATGTCTGCCAGCACGTCCCGCAGCGCCGCCTTGACCTCCTCCTGGTCCCGGAGCTTTTCCTTGCGCACCCGGGTACGCAGCTGCTCCACTGCCTCCACAGCGGTGTTCATGCCCAGGTCCGCCAGGATGAGCGTTTCCTCCAGCTCCTCAAAAAAGGCCTCGTCCGCCTCCGTGAAGCCGGAGAAGAGATTGGTCGTGATTTTTTTCAGTTTATCAAAAAAGCCCATAGCATCCTCCAAAATCGGAAAAATTGGAAATTCAGAATCGAGGCGGCTTATTCCAGTTCAGCCGGCTTCCGCAGTGTTTGCAGTATTCCCCTGGGAAACGGTCCAGGCGCGCCCCGCACTCCGGACAGCGGATCACGAAGCTCCAGATCACAAGGCCCACCGCCAGCAAAACTCCTCCGATCACCTTGGCCTCCAGCAGATCCGTCATCTGTCCCAACAGGATCGGAAAAAATCCCAGGATCATCAGAATCACGCTGAGGATCAGCCATCTGCGCAGCGTCATGGAAAAGCCACCTTCTTTCATTCAATTTTCAGCTCCTTGGTCATGTCGTTCAAATTGATGGTCAGGATCTTGCTCACGCCCTGCTCCTGCATGGCGGCGTCGTCCCAAAGTCCGCTCTGCTTCGTTTCCGCCTGCGGCGAAAACTCCGCCCGCTCCCTTGTTCCTCCGCTTCCCGCCGGAACCGCTGACGCTGGGTCCCGTCGGGAGCCCTGGCGTCACCATGCCTCATTCAATTTTCAGCTCCTTGGTCATGTCGTTCAAATTGATGGTCAAGATCTTGCTCACGCCCTGCTCCTGCATGGTGACGCCGTAGAGCACGTCGGCCTCTTCCATGGTGCCCCGGCGGTGGGTGATGACGATGAACTGGGTCTTGCCTGCCAGGGTGCGCATGTACCGGGCGTACCGGGTGACGTTGGCGTCGTCCAGGGCGGCCTCGATCTCGTCCATGACGCAAAACGGCGTGGGATGCACCTTCAAAATGGCAAAGTACAAGGCAATGGCCACGAACGCCTTTTCGCCGCCGGAGAGCAGCGAGATGGTCTTGAGCGTCTTTCCGGGAGGCTGGGCCTTGATCTCGATGCCGCAGCCTAAGATATCATTCTCATTCTCCAGCTCCAACGTGGCCTGGCCGCCGCCGAACAGCTCGGAGAAGGTGGTCTGGAAGCTCTCGGCAAGCAGCTTGAACTGCTGGGCGAAGATCCGGGTCATCTCGGCGGTGATGTCCTCGATGATGCCGTTGAGCTCCTCCTTGGCCTTATCCACGTCGTTGCGCTGGTCGGTCAGGTATGTATAGCGGGTATTCACCCGGTCGAACTCCTCGATGGCACCGATATTGGGCGTGCCCAGGGCAGAGATGTCCCGCTTGAGCTCGCCGATGCGGCGGGTGGCCTTGGACATGCTCTCCAGTTCCAGCCGCTGGGCCTGGGCGTCGGAGTGAGAGAGCTGGTAGTGCTCCCACAGACGGTCCAGGATCTGCTTTTCCTCCATGGCGGAGGTGGCGATCTTCTGCTCCAGGCGGGAAACGCCCCGCTCCAGATTCAAAAGGTTTTCATTCATGTCCTGGCCGGCGCGGCTCTTGGCCGTACGCTCGGCCTCCAGGTCCAGCTTTTCCCGGTTCAGCGCCCCCAGGCGCTCTTCCAGTGTCCGGGCCTCACCGTGCAGCGCTTCCAGCTCCTGCCGGAGCTGTGCCTGCTGGGCCTGGGCATCGGCGATCGCCTGGCGGTAAGACGCCACCGCCGCCTCCTTCTGCGCCCGGTCGCCCGACAAGTCCTCCGCCAGACGTCTTAGATCCAGCGCACGGTCGGATGCCGCGGCCCGGCTGGCCTGCCGGGCCGCAAGATCGCTCTTTTTGGCGCTGATCTCCTCTGCCAGCGCACCGGACTGGGCCAGCAGCTCCGACTGCCCGGCCAGGGCCTCCTCCGCCTGCGCGCGCAGCGCCGCGGCCTGGGCCTCCTGCTCCGCCACGCGGGTGCGGGCCTGCTCCATCCGTTTCTGGTTTTCCTCCAGACGGCCGGTGAGGCTCACCTGCTCGCCGTCCAGGTTTTCCACAGTTTCCTCCAGTGCGGCGATCAGCGCGGCCACCTGGCCTGCGGCGCCCTCCAGGCGCAGCACCTCGTCCTCCGCCTGGCGGCGCTGGGCCTCCGCCGTCTCCAGCTCGTACTGGGCAGCCGTCAGCTCCCGCTGCGCCGTCTCCTCCGCCTGACGGGCCTTTTCCACCTGCTCTGCCATGGCGGCGCTGCGGCCGGCCAGCTTGGAAAGCTCCGCCGCCCGGCTCAGAACGCCCGCCGTGCGGGACACGGAGCCGCCGGTCATGGAGCCGCCCCGGTTGATGACCTGGCCGTCCAGAGTCACGATGCGGAACGCATTGCGGTACTTCCGGGCCATGGCGATGCCGCAGTCCAGATCCTCCGCCACCACCGTTCTGCCCAGGAGGCTTGCAAATATATTGGCATAGCGGGCATCATAGGTCACAAGGTCCACCGCCACGCCCACAAAGCCGAACTCTCCCTCCACGCCCGGCTGGCGCAGCCGGTCGCCCCGGATGGCTGTCAGGGGCAGGAACGTGGCCCGGCCGCCGTCCCGCTGCTTGAGGTAGCCGATGGCGGCCTTGGCGTCCTCCTCCCGGTCCACCACGATGTTCTGCAGTCCCGCACCCAGGGCGATCTCAATGGCAAGAGAGTACTTGCCCTCGGTCTTCATCAGGTTTGCCACAGGGCCGTGGATGCCCCGCAGGGCCCCCTTGGCCTGACACACCAGCTTCACCGCCTTGGAAAAGCCCTCATAGTCCTTTTCCATCTCCCGCAGCAGCCGGATGCGGTTTTCCAGGGCACCGGCGTCCATGGTCAGCTGCATGCGCTGGTCCGACGCGGCAGCGGCCTTTTTCTTCCGCTCCTCCATCCGCAGGCTGTGGCCGGCGATGATGTTGGCGGCGGCCTGGGCGTCGTCCCTGGCATTTTCCAGGGCACGGCGGGTCTCCTTTTGCTGTGCCCGCCGCTGGGCCAGGGTCTCCCGGGCCGCGGCGCGGTCCTGCTCCACAGTCTCCAGCCGCTGGCGCAGCTGCTCGCTCTCCGCGGCGGCTGCGGCTTCCTCCGCCCGGGCATCCGCCGCGGCGGCTACCGCCACGGCCTCCCGGCCCCGCAGGGCCTCCGCCTGGGACTGGGCGCCGCCGGCCTGGGCCGCGGCTTCCTGCGCCTTTTCCAGCAGGGCATCCAGCGCCTCATTCAGCCCGGCGATCTGCGCCTCCAGCTCCCGCACCTGGGCCTCCTGCTCCTCTGCCTGGCGCACAAGGCCGCCGGAGCGGCTGGCCTGATCCGCCAGCTCCGCCTCCGCCCGGTCGATGTTGTCCCGATGGTGGCCTACGGTGCTCTCCAGCACCGCCAGGGCGGACTCCTTCTCCTTGGCCTGACCGTCCAGGTCGGAGGCCTCCGCCCGGACAGACTCGATCTCCATGTCCTTTTCCCGCATGCGCTCGCCGTAGGCCTCGCTCTGGGCATACAGCGCATCCAGCGCCGCACGGGCACTGTCCCGCTCCGCCTGGGCGGCCTGGAAGTCCGATTCCAGCTTCCGGGCGGATGCTTTGAGTGCGTCCAGATTCTCCAGCCACACGGAGATCTCCAGAAGCCGCAGCTCATCCCGCAGCACCAGGTATTTCTTCGCCTTTTCCGCCTGCTCCCGCAAGGGTCCCACCTGCAGCTCCAGCTCGGCGATCTTGTCGTTGATGCGCACCAGGTTCTCCTCGGTCCGCTCCAGCTTGCGCTCGGCGTCCTCCTTGCGGTGGCGGAACTTGGAGATGCCCGCCGCCTCCTCGAAGATCTCCCGCCGCTCGCCGCTTTTGGCGGAGAGGATCTCGTCGATCTTGCCCTGGCCGATGATGGAGTAGCCCTCCCGGCCCATGCCCGTGTCCATGAACAGTTCCGCCACGTCCCGCAAGCGCACGGACTGGCGGTTGATGTAGTACTCGCTCTCGCCGCTGCGGTAGTACCGCCGGGTGACGGACACCTCCGTCTCCTCCATGGTGGGGAAGATGTGCTCGGTGTTGTCGATGACCAGCGTCACCTGTGCAAAGCCCACCTGGGAGCGCTTGGCGGTGCCGCCGAAGATCACGTCCTCCATTTTGGCGCCCCGCAGGCCCTTGGCGCTCTGTTCGCCCATGACCCAGCGGATGGCGTCGGAGATATTGGATTTTCCGGAGCCGTTAGGCCCCACGATGGCCGTGATGTCTTCACCGAAGTTCAACACGGTCTTTTCGGGAAAGGACTTGAAGCCCTGGATCTCCAATGCTTTTAAATACACGTTCCCACCTCTTGCCGATCTCCATACTATAACTAGAATACAATAGCAGAAAAAGCCCGGCATTTCAAGGAGAAATCCTTGAAATGCCGGGCAAATCCGCCTGGCGGACCGCTTTTTCAGGCCGCTTTGGTTATCCTTCCAGCCCTTTTTGCTCCCGGATCTGCCGGTAGAGGCACGCAAGGCCGTCGGAAAGGCCGCCCACCGCGTCGATGATCCCCTTTTCCACGGCCTCCTCCCCATAGAGGACGCTGCCCACGTCCGCGGCCATGTCGTCCTTTTTCAGCATGAGAGCCGTGAAATCCTCCCGGCTGATGCGGCTGTGGCGGGAGACGAAGTCCACGATCCGGTCCTGGAGCCGCTGGAAATAGTTGTACGTCTGGGGCGCGGCGATGACCATGCCGCTCATGCGCACCGGGTGGACGGTCATGGCGGCGGAGGGCACGGCGAAGCTGCGCCGGGCCGCCACCGCCAGCGGCACGCCGATGGAGTGGCTGCCCCCCAGAACGATGGAGACCGTGGGCTTGGTCATGCCGGCGATGAGCTCGGCGATGGCAAGGCCCGCCTCCACGTCGCCGCCCACGGTGTTGAGCAAAAACAGCACGCCGTCCACCTCCGCCGACTCCTCCAGCTTGGCAAGCAGCGGCAGCACGTGCTCATATTTGGTGGTCTTGGCCCCGGAGGCCGCGGCGCTGTGTCCCTCGATCTGGCCGATGATGGTCATGCAGTAGACATTGCCGTGGGGCGTGCGGGTCATGGCGGAGCCGAAATCCACAATGTCTCCCGTCTCATTTTCCTTTTCTTCTCCCGGCTGGGCCGGGCTGGTGTGTTCTTCCATGCAGATCCCTCCCTTTCCTGCCTAGCATCTGCATTTTTCCGAAAAGTACACGCCGCACTTCCTTTTTTTCCGGGGATATGCTATATTGCATCATAGATGAAAATTCCCGGTTTTTGCCGGAGAAGGAGGTTCTTGCGCGTGAAGAAAAGCAAGCAGCGTATCGTGGTAAAGGTGGGCACCTCCACCCTCACCCACGACTCCGGCGCTCTGGATCTGCGCAGCATGGAGCGCCTGGTGCGCACGCTGGCAGATCTCCAGGGGGCCGGCAACGAGGTCATTCTGGTGACCTCCGGCGCCATCGCCGTGGGCACGGCCAAGCTGGGCCTTGCGGAGCGCCCCCGTGAACTGCGGATGAAGCAGGCGGCCGCCGCCGTGGGCCAGTGCCGTATGATGCATATTTACGACAAGCTCTTTTCCGAGTACAACCGCACGGTGGCCCAGATCCTGCTCACCGGGGACGACGTGGACGATCCCGACCGGGCGGAGCACTTGTCCGGCACGTTCTCGGCACTGCTGGAGATGGGCACCATCCCCATCGTCAACGAAAACGACTCCGTGTCCTCGGCGGAGATCGAGACCGGGCACCACAAGGTCCTGGGCGACAACGACACCCTCTCCGCCATCGTGGCAAAGCTCTGCCGGGCAGACCTTCTGGTGCTGCTCAGCGACATTGACGGGCTCTACGACGCCGATCCCCGCTCCCACCCGGACGCCCGGCTCATCCACCAGGTGCGTGAGCTGACGCCCCAGATCCTGGAGATGGCCGGCGGCGCGGGCTCCTGGCGGGGCACCGGCGGCATGGCCACCAAGCTCTCCGCCGCGGGCATCGCCATGGGCGCCGGGTGCGACATGGTCATCACCAACGGCAAGCGCACGGAGGACCTCTACGGCATCGTGGAGGGCGCGGACATCGGCACGCGGTTTTTGGCCGCGAGATAAGGAGGCACCATCATGACCACACTGCAGACCCAGGGCGCCGCGGCCAAGGCGGCTGCGCGCACCCTTTCCACCGCCGGCACCGCCCGGAAAAACGCGGCGTTGGAGGCCATCGCCCGGGTACTGACCGAGCATCAGGAGGCGTGGCTCGCGGCCAACGCGCAGGACGTTGCCGCCGCCAAAGAAGCCGGCATGCGTCCGGCCATGCTGGACCGGCTGACCCTCACCCCCGAGCGCATCGCCGGCATCGTGGACGGCGTGCGCCAGGTGGCAGCTCTCCCCGACCCCATCGGCCGGGTGGACAAAATGGAGACGCGGCCCAACGGCCTCATCATCGGACGGCGGCGGGTGCCTCTGGGCGTCATCGCCATTATCTTCGAGGCCCGGCCCAACGTCACCGTGGACGCGGCGGCGCTGTGCCTCAAGTCCGGCAACGTGTGCATCCTCCGGGGCGGCAAGGAGGCCATCCGCTCCAACCGCTGCGCCGCGGAGCTCATGCGCCGGGCGCTGGAGGAGGCGGGCCTGCCCGCAGACTGTATCTCGCTGGTGCAGGACACCAGCCATGAGACCGCAAACGAGCTGATGCATCTGGACGGGTATGTGGACGTGCTGATCCCCCGGGGCGGCGCCGGGCTCATCCGGGCCGTGGCCAGGGAGGCCGGCGTTCCCGTCATCCGCACCGGCGAGGGCGTTTGCCACGTCTACATCGACGATGAGGCCGACCTGGACATGGGCGCGGACATTCTCTACAACGCCAAGTGCTCCCGTCCCTCCGTGTGCAACGCCGTGGAGTGCGTGCTGGTGCACCGGGACATCGCGGCGGACTTCTGGAAGCGTGCCCTGCCCCTGCTGGCGCAAAAGCAGGTGGAGCTGCGCTGCGACGCCGAGGCCCTGTCCCTGCTGGGGCCGGCCGCTGTGGCAGCATCGGAGGCCGACTGGGACGCCGAGTACGACGACTACATTCTGGCCGTGCGGACCGTGGGTTCCATGGACGAGGCCATGGACTTCATTGCTGCCCACGGCAGCGGCCACTCCGAGGCCATCATCACGAAAAACTACTTCAAGGCCCAGCGGTTTTTGAACGAAGTGGACGCGGCGGCGGTGTATGTCAACGCCTCCACCCGCTTCACCGACGGCGGCGAGTTCGGCCTTGGCGCGGAGATCGGCATCTCCACCCAGAAAATGCACGCCCGGGGACCCATGGGTCTGGAGGAGCTCACCAGCTGCAAATACGTCATCTACGGCGAGGGCCAGGTACGATAAGGAGGCGGGCGCATGCTGTTTCAAGTCATCGCCATGAGCGTCATCACGCTGCTGCTGTTTTTCCTGCTGCTCACCCGCAAGCCCGGCAGGATCAATCTGCTTTTGGGCGCTTGCACCACGGTGTGCGGCATCGCGTCCATGGTGCTTTTCATCCTGTTCCAGCGCGCAAACGGCAATCCGGACGCAGGACGGGAGCTGATCCAGCTCTACCTTCCCTGCGCGCTGTATCTGGCTGTGGCCGCCTGGGGCGCCATCGAAGCCCTGCGCAGCCGCAGAAAGCTCCTGCGGGACAAGGCGGCCCGGCAGGCTGCCAGAGAAAAAGCGGCCCGGGAAAAAGCGGCCCCGTCCAAAACGGAACCGCCCCAGTAAAGATCCATCAAACGAAAGGGAATGTGAAATTATGGCTACTTTTGGATTTATCGGAACCGGCAATATGGGCGGGGCACTGGCCCGGGCCGTATGCCGGCGTGTGCCCAGCGACGAGGTTTTCCTCGCCAACCGCACCATGGAAAAGGCCCAGGCTCTGGCAGCTGAGCTGGAATGCCGTGTGGCGGACAATGCGGCCATCGCCCAGAGCGCCGACTTTATCTTCCTGGGCGTCAAGCCCCAGATGATGGCCGACATGCTCACGGAGCTCGCCCCTGTCCTTAAACAGCGGGAGACCCGCTTCGTGCTGGTCTCCATGGCGGCCGGCCTCTCCCTGGAAGACATCGCCCGGATGGCCGGCGGCGAGTATCCTGTGATCCGCATCATGCCCAACACCCCCTCCGCCATCGGCGAGGGCATGATCCTCTACACCTGCGGCAAGGGCGTCACCAAGACGGAGGAAAAGGAGTTTTTGGACTCCATGGCCGGGGCCGGGCGCTTCGCTGCCATCCCCGAAAGCCAGATGGACGTGGGCTCTGCCGTGTCCGGCTGCGGCCCCGCCTTTGTGGACCTGTTCATCGAGGCCCTGGCGGACGGCGGTGTGGCCTGCGGACTGCCCCGCGCGGCGGCCATGGAATTTGCCGCCCAGATGGTGGTGGGCTCCGCCCGGCTGGTGCTGGAGTCCGGCAGCCATCCCGGCGCGCTGAAGGACGCCGTCTGCTCCCCCGGCGGCTCCACCATTCAGGGTGTGCGGACGCTGGAAAAGAACGGCTTCCGCAGCGCCGTTATGGAGGCGGTCATCGCCGCGTGCGAAAAGAGTGCCTCTTTGGGAAAATAAGATCTCATTCTCATCAGCCATGCGCCGGACCGCGGTCCGGCGCATGGCTTTTTATAACGTTTGTTCTAAGGAAAAAGCACGCCGCAAATGCGGCGTGCTTTTTTTTGGGTTCGGTTGTCAGGAAGCCCTCAGGCGGCGTTGGCCGCGCGATAGAGGAAGGTCGCAATCTGTCCGCGGGTGCAGGAGTTGTCGGGAGAGAAGGTGGTAGCGGTGGTACCGTTGGTCACACCCTTTTCCACAGCCCATGCCACGCAGTCATCGCTCTCTGCCGCCACATCCGTGAAGGGCAGGTCGGCCTCCGTCTCCGGGCTGCCGGCGGCACACCACATGAAGTACACGGCCTCCAGGCGGGTGCAGGGATCATCCGGGCGGAAGGTCTCGCCGGTCTCCATCTTCTGCTCCGCAGCCCACAGCAGGGCCTTGTAATAATAGGCGTTGGTATTGGTCACGTCCGTATACTGCTGCTCGGTGACAGTAGGCTCCGGGCTGCCGGCGGCACGCCACAGGAACGTCACGATCTGGGCGCGGGTGCAGGGATTGGCGGGAGAGAAGGTGGTGGCGGTGGTGCCGTTGGTGATGTCCTGGTCCACAGCCCACAGGATGCCCTCATAGTAGGGAGAGGCAGAAGTCACATCCGTGAAGGGATTGACGCCCTGGATGGTGATGCGGCCCTGGGCAGCGCCGTAATCCTTGGCGGTGACCGTGCCGCCCAGCTCGTCGGTGATGTAGTCCATGACCACCTCGTCCATGGCGAGGCCCAGGTCATAGTTGACGGTGGCAGCGCTGAAGGCATAGTAGGTGTCGCCGCCCGCGGCCATAAAGTCGTTGGTGGCGATGGTGTAGGTGGCCTTGGGATCAAACGCCTTGCCGCCCACGGTCTGGATGCTCACACGATTGATGCTCTTGGGGGCATAGTAGGTGGAGCCGGGATACAGGTCGCCCTGGTCATAGGCCTTGGCGGCGTTGACGGTAAATTCGATGCCGCTGACCTGGGGGAAGCCGCCGATGGACTCGGGCGTGCAGTAGGTGGATGCCTCCAGGGCCTCCAGCAGCTCCGCGCCGGTGACCTTGACGATGCTCAATGTGTTGCCGAAGGGCAGCACGGTGTTGATATCCTTCTTGGTGATGTCGCCCGCGGCGATGGAAGCACGGATGCCGCCGCCGTTGGTGACGGCCGCGTCCACCTGCTCGCCGGTTTCCTCAGCGCCCCAGACCAGAGCGTCGGCGATCAGGTTGCCCAGGTTGGTCTCGCCGGTACGAACGTTGGCCTTTTCACCGTCCAGCGCCACCTCGGTCTTGGCGAACACGGTGCCGTAGTCGTCGTCGATCTCCTTCTGGATGGCGGCAGCACGGTCGGAAACGGTCTTGTCGGGGGTGACGGTGATATCGGCGGTGGGGATCAGCGTAGCCTCCAGCTGGCCGTCGGCGATGACCACCAGGCCGATGTTTTCGAACTTGGTGCCGGTGGAGGTGACGATAGTATCGCCCACCATGCAGTCCTCACCAGTCAGGGCGGCGATGTCGCTCATGGTGGAGTGAGAATGGCCGTCGATGAACAGGTCGATGCCGTCCACCTTCTCCAGCAGATCCACAGAGCGGTTGCCCGTGGACTCCTCGTCGATGCCCAGGTGGCCCAGGCACACGACCACGTCGCAGCCCTCGGCCTCCAGCGCATCCACCTGCTCCTGGGCGCACTCCACCAGCTCGTCGCCGGAGAGGAAGGTAACGCCCTGGATCTTGGCGGGATGGGCCTTGGTGGCCGTCTCCGGGGTATCCAGACCGAACACGCCGATCTTGGTGCCGTCGGGAGCGGTGAAGGTCACATTGTCCTCAAAGGCGGTCTTGCCGTTATAGAGCACGTTGGCCGCCACGATGGGGAACTCCGCCTCGCCCGCCAGAGTGCTGAGGTTCTGATAGCCATAGTCGAACTCGTGGTTGCCGGGCGCAGCCAGATCATAGCCCGCCAGGTTCATCAGCTCCACGGCCGTGGCGCCCTGGCTGGCGCTGACGGTGGGATCGCCCTGGCTGAAATCGCCGGCGTCCATCAGCAGCACATAGGCGCCCATGTCCTCATAGGTCTTTTTCAGCGCCGCAGCCTTGGCGTAGCCGTCGATGGCGCCGTGCACATCGTTGGTGTGCAGGATCACCACAGCGCCGCTGAGGTCATCGGCCGGTTCCGCGGCAGAGACCGTGATGCCCAGGGAGAGCACCATGGCCACGACCAGGAACAAAGACAGAACTTTCCTTTTCATTCTTGAACCTCCTTCGTTTTGTGCGCAGTTCATCCGCGCTCTTGTATTTGCAGTATATCACACTCTCTTCGGAAAGCACACGGGCTTTTCCCGCCCGGTGAGAAAATTTAACAGAAGTTTTTTGTGAATTTTTCCACTTGTCAGGGAGGGGTGGAAATCCGGCGCGGCGGGTGCTATACTGGCATCAATTCAACGAGAGGAGCGAATGAGGCATGAAAACTCTGCTCAAGGGCGGCAGCGTGGTCACCGGCAGCGGCGTGAAGCGGGCGGACGTGCTGCTGGAGGGGGAGAAGATCCTCCAGGTTGGGCGCCGGGTAGGCGGCGCGGACCAAGTGGTGGACGTGACCGGCTGTTTGCTGTTCCCCGGCTTTATCGACGCCCACACCCACTTTGATCTGGACGTGGCCGGCACCACCACCGCCGACGACTTTTACTCCGGCAGCCGTGCCGCGCTCAAGGGCGGCACCACCACGGTCATCGACTTTGCCTGCCCCAACAAGGGCGAGAGCCTGCACCAGGGGCTAAGCCTCTGGCACCGCAAGGCCGACGGAAAGACCTTCTGCGACTACGGCTTCCACATGACCATCGACGACTGGAACGAATCCATCCGGGCGGAACTCCCGGATATGTTCGCCCAGGGCGTGTCCTCTTTCAAGATGTACATGACCTATCCCGCCATGATGATCGGCGACCGGGACATGTACTGGGCATTGAAAGAGCTGCGGCGCCTGGGCGGCATTTGCGGCGTCCACTGCGAAAACGCCGGCGTCATCGACGGTATGATCGCCGAGCGCAAAAACGCCGGATACCTTGGCCCGGACTCCCATCCCATCACCCGTCCGCCCTATCTGGAGGCGGAGGCCGTCAGCCGTCTTCTGCGTCTGGCCCAGGCGGCGGACTGCCCGGTGGTCATCGTTCATCTGACCAATCAGGACGCCCTCCAGGAAGTGGAGCACGCCCGGCGGCGGGGCCAGCGGGTCTACGTGGAGACCTGCCCCCAGTACCTCCTTTTGGACGAGAGCGTCTACTTCAACTCTGACTATTCCTCCGCCGCCCGGTACGTATGCGCCCCGCCCCTGCGGGAAAAGAGCCAGCAGGAGCACCTTTGGAAAGCCCTGCGCCGGGGCGGCATCCAGACCGTGTCCACGGACCACTGCTCCTTTACTCTGGAGCAAAAGGACATGGGCCGGGAGGACTTCACCCGCATTCCCGGAGGACTTCCCGGCGTGGAGACCCGGGGCGAGCTGCTCTACTCCTACGGCGTGGCCAAGCGCCGCATCACCCCCGCCCAGATGTGCCGCGTGCTCAGCGAGAACCCCGCCCGGCTGTATGGGCTGTTCCCCCGCAAGGGCATCCTGCGTCCGGGCAGCGACGCGGACATCGTGGTCTACGATCCTGCCGCCAGCCATGTGATCCGGGGCGAGGACAGCCTCTCCCGGGCCGGTTACAGCCCCTATGAGGGCTTTGTCACCGCCGGCGGCATCCGTCAGGTGTGGCTGCGGGGACACCTGAGCGTCCAGGAGGGCGACGTGCTGGATCAGACCCCTGCCGGTCAGTATCTGGCCCGTGGGAAGAATTCCCTGTAACAAAAAATATTCCCTCACCCAGACGGGAGGCGCTGTTCGCGCCTCCCGTTTTTTCGCTTTCTTCCAGTACAGTTTTGTGCTTTTTCTCGATTTTTTCCATGTTTTTTGAATTTGTTCACAGTTTTTTAACTGCCATCTCTATTTACTTTTACAAGTTGTCAGTATATAATACCCTCAAGCAGCCATAGGCTGGAAAGGTGGCGTTTGCCTGTGAAACAGTCCGTTGTTCCATCCCAATACCTGCAGATCGCCCTGGATCTGGCCACCCGGATCGCCAAGGGCGAGCTGGCGGAGGGCAGCCGGATCTACGGCCGCTCCGTCATGGCCTCGGAGTACAACGTCTCGCCGGAGACCATCCGCCGGGCCCTGCGATTGCTGGCGGACATGAAGGTGGTAGAGATCAAGCCCCAGAGCGGAGCCATAGTCCTCTCTGCCGACAGCGCCCGCCGCTACATTAAAAACTTTGAAGAGGGTGCCGACGTGCACGCCATGCGCGCGCAGCTCAAGTCGCTGCTGGAGGAATACGACCAGCTCAGCCGCCGGCTGACGGAGACCGTCACCGCCCTCATCAAAAGCCGCGAGACCTTTGCCGCCGCGGGGGAGCCGCTTCCGAACTACGAGGTGCCCGTCCCCAAGGACTCTCCCCTCATCGGCAAGAGCATCGGCGCGCTGAAATTCTGGCAGTCCACGGGGGGCACCATCGTGGCCATCCGGCGGGGCCAGACCGTCATCCTCTCCCCCGGTCCGTACGCAGAGCTCTACGGCGGGGATATCATCGTTCTGGTGGGCAGTCCCGCCGCCGCGGAGGCAGCGCACCACCTGGTCAGTGCAAAGGAGTGAATGTCTATGATCCAATTTGAGCACGTCTCCAAAAGCTACGGAAAGACGCCCATCCTGAAGGACCTGAACTTCACCATTCCCGATGGGCAGTTCGTAGTCCTCATCGGCCCCTCCGGCTGCGGCAAGACCACTACCCTCAAGACCATCAACCGCCTCATCGACATTGACGAGGGCACCATCTCCATCGACGGGAAGGACATCCGCTCCTCGGACAAGGTGGAACTTCGCCGCCACATCGGCTACGTGATCCAGCAGATCGGCCTGTTCCCCAACATGACGGTGGCTCAGAACATCTGCGTGGTGCCCCGGCTCTTGAAATATGACAAGCAAAAGCAGGACAGCATCGTCCGCGAGATGCTCAAGATGGTCAACATGGAGCAGTACGCAGACAAATACCCCTCCGAGCTCTCCGGCGGTCAGCAGCAGCGCATCGGCGTGCTCCGGGCCCTGGCGGCCTCTCCCCCTATCGTGCTGATGGACGAACCCTTCTCCGCCCTGGACCCCATGACCCGCGAGGTGCTGCAGGACGAGGTGAAGAACATCCAGCAAAAGCTGGGCAAAACCATCGTCTTTGTCAGCCACGACATGGGTGAGGCACTGAAGCTGGCGGACGTGATCATCTTTATGGAAAGCGGCCGCGTGGTGCAGATGGCCTCCCCGGAGGAGATGCTGGAGCATCCGGCCAACGACCTGGTGCGCAACTTCCTGGGCAAGCACTCTCCCGAGGCCCCCGCGCCTTCCAAGGTGGAGAGCTTCATGCGCACCAACGTCTTCAGCGTGCGCCGGGACCGGGGCGTGCTGGAGTGCGCCGAGCGCATGGCCCGCGGCAGCGTGGACACGCTGCTGGTCACCGATGAAAATGACCGCTATGTGGGCACCGTCTCCATCGGCGACATCCGTCACTGGGGCCGGGAGCTCACCAGCATCGAGCCGCTGATCCGCCAGACCGCCCGCACTGTCCGGGTGGGGGACGAGGCAAAAGAGAGCTTTGACTATCTTCTGGACTCCGGCGCCAACTATGTGGTGGTCCTCAATGAGGACGACACCATTGCCGGTATCGTGACCAAGACCAGCGTGGCGCGATCCGTGGCGGAGAACCTCTGGGGGGATGCCAAATGACGGCCTTTTTCGACACGCTGAAGTCCCTGTTTGCCGATTACGGCAGCAAGCTGGGCCAGGCCATCGTGGACCACACGCTCTATGTGCTGGTCGCCGTGGCCATCGGCTTCGCGCTGGGCTTGCTGCTGGGCGTCCTTTTGTCCCGGGTCCCCCGGTGGTCCGGGGTGATCTTGCCGGTGCTGTCCATTTTCCAGACCATCCCCGGCCTGGTCTTCATCGGCGTTTTGTACATCTGCTGGGGCAACACCTATGCCACGGTCATCGTGGCTCTGAGCGTCTACGCCATGTTCCCCGTTCTGAAAAATACCTACACGGGCATTTTGGCCGTGGAGGGCAAATACGTGGAGGCCGCCAAGGGCTGCGGTATGTCCCGCCTCCAAACTCTGGTGAAGGTGGAGCTGCCCCTGGCCATGCCCACCATCATCGCGGGACTGCGCATGTCCGCCATCTACACCGTGTCCTGGACGGTCCTTGCCGCCATGATCGGCAAGGGCGGCCTGGGCGAGTTCGTCTACCAGGGCACTACCTCCAATAACAACACCCTGATCCTGCTGGGTGCCATTCCGGCGGCCATTCTGGCCATCGTGTTCGGGGCGGTCATCGACCTGCTGCAAAAGAAGGTCACGCCCCGCGGTCTTCGGAAGGAGGCGGGAAAATGAGTTGGGACGCTGTTTTTGAACACCTGTTTATCGTGCTGGCCGCCGCCATCCTCTCCATCGCCGCAGGACTTCCCCTGGGCATCTGGGCGTACGTATCCAAGTGCGCCCGGCCGGTGATCCTCCGGGTGGTGGACCTGCTGCAGACCATCCCGTCCCTTGCGCTGCTGGGCATCATCATGGTGGTGCTGGACCCGGGCAAGCTCACCGTTGTAGTTGGCATCACCCTCTACTCCCTGCTTCCCATCGTGCGCAACACCTGCCTGGGGCTCCAGGAGGTGGACCCGGGCGTAAAGGAAGCGGCCCGGGGCATGGGCATGAGCAAGCCCTACCGGGTATTGATGGTGGAGTTCCCCCTGGCCTTCCCCACTGTGTTCACCGGCATCCGCATCGCCGTGGTCAATGCCATCGGCACCGCGGTATTCGCCGCATTCGTAGGCGGCGGCGGTCTTGGCGGCATCATCACCCAGGGCATCCGCATCATGGACATGAAGCTGATCCTGGGCACCACCGCCGTGCTCATGGTCATCGCCGTGGTGCTGGATCTCATCATGGGCTGGTTTGAAAGCCAGATGCGCAAAGACAAAGGCGGCTCCAAGAAAATGTGGATCCCCGTGGCGGCTATTCTGGTGGCCTTCTGCCTGCTGCTGCCCTATGGCCGCGGCAGCACCGGCGATATCAACCTCTACGACGGCGATTACTCCGAGACCCAGCTGATGCACCACATGGTGAAAATGCTGGTGGAGGACCAGACAGACCTGACCGTCAATATCAGCGACCAGATGTCCCAGGTGAACAACTGGAACGCCCTCAACGGCGACGGACACACCTGCGATCTCATGATCTCCTATGACGGCACACTGCTGACCACCTTCTTCCACGAGGATACCCCGGATGTACCGGAGGGCATGACCATTTACGACTATGTGAAGGAGAAAGCCCTGGAAGAATGTGACCTGCATGTGCTGGGCAAGCTGGGCTTTGAGAACACCTACGCCATCGGCGTGCCCGAGGAGCTGGCGGCAGAGTATGGCCTCACCACCATCAGCGACCTGGTACCCATTGCCGATCAGCTGGTATTCGGCGCCGAGCAGGAGTTCTTTACCCTGGAGGGCAGCATGAAGTACAACCCCTTCGTGGAGTTCTACGGGCTGAACTTCAAGGACTACATCCCCGTGGATATGGGCCTCAAGTACGCCTCCATTGAAAACGGCACCTTCGACGTGGCCGTGGTCTACACCACCGACGGCCTCAACCGCAAGGTGGGTCTGAAGGTCCTGGAGGACGACAAGAGCTTCTTCCCCGACTACAACGGCATGTTCGTGGTGCGCGGGGACATTCTGGAGCAGTATCCGGAGCTGGAGGGCATTCTGGAGCAGCTCTCCGGCGCCATCTCCACCGAGGATATGGCAGAGATGACCTACCAGGTGGACGTTCAGGGCCGCACGGTGGACGACGTGGCCCGGGAGTTCCTGGTGAGCCGGGGCTTGCTGAGCGCTTAAAAAGCTGATACCATGATTTCCGGGGAAATTTCCCCGGAAATCTTTTTTTCCGCGAAACCGCCGCGCCGTTTTCCCGTCTGGATGGGTGAGAGGCAATAGGAAAGGGGGACTACCATGGACGACCCGCAGATCATTGAGCTGTACTGGGCCCGGTCCGAGCAGGCCATCTCGGAGACATCCGCCAAATACGGCACCTTTTTGTGGCGCATCGCCCGCAACATTCTGGAAAGCCACGACGACGCGGATGAGTGCGTCAACGATACCTACCTGCGGGCCTGGAACGCCAT
>PPYE01758901.1_pt1 | contig 24569 bp, 24 predicted proteins | sample 1559881 | NCBI WGS metagenome assembly PPYE01 (sample SAMN08240022, study PRJNA423297) | Human gut metagenome, whole genome shotgun sequencing project. | reverse complement strand
TCACAATCACTGAACCACAGCCGATGCACCCGTATTTCCCTTCTTTGAAAAATTATAGTTCCGCCGAAATGAAATACCGGGCAGCTTTCCCACTAAAGTTCCTTTTTAAAATAATATATACCACATACCGCCTGCGATGAACGCCAAGGAAAGCGCATAGCCTAAAACGGAAAGAACGAAATCAAAATTATCATTATTCTTTAAAATATCCTCCTTGGTCAGAATGCCGTTCGACTCCTGTCCGAAAAATTCGATACCGTCCACCATTCCTTTTCCCCGGAGCCTATTTCCTTTTTGAACCCCCACTAGAGTTTTCTCCTGATTTTCCTCCAGAGAAGATTTCGTATAGGAGATTCGATAATCACCGTCCAGATGGGAAAAAATAAGATTTGGTTCCCGGTTTGTGAGATAGTGGATCCCCGATTCTGTTTCATGATAAAGAGGTGTCTTTTTATAGGAAGCTTGCTGGGGAAGCTCCTTCACATTCACACCGGCAGCAAATTTTTCCAAGAGTGTTTTATCCAGAACAAAATCGCCTGCTTTCACCACGCCGTAAAAAGTAATGACAGGCGGCGGATCACGCTTATACTTTTGTGGGATATTGGAAGCAGATGTGCTTTCCCAATTTCTCTTTATATTACTTCCGCTCCCCTTCTCCACCATCACATGCACATTCCTCCTGATTATGGGAGAATCAAAAGAAATACCCAGTTCTTCATCTACTGCCGGCTTTTCCGTCTTCAGCTTTCCCGCAACGATGACTACCTTACCCTCATAAGCAGGATTAATCTTCCCATCCGTGATATAAGGCGCATTTTCGATAAGTGCCCGTCCGCCATCAGAATTATTGGTCAACATCATGCCGCCCAAGCCAAGACCGCAGATACATAAAGCAACACTTACCCATTTGTTCATAAAAGACACCTCCTCAAGTAATATAAAATAAGAATAAATGGAGAATGCTTTTCTTTATTGTATATCAAAATTAACCATTTTCCTATGTCGACAGCTCAAATGAAGTTCCTTTTACGAAATCAGCCTGTACATTTTCTGTATGCATACCTTCTCTAACAGTTATTGGTGAAGTAGAAAAAGAATAAGCAGCTTTTCCTCCCCTGCAGCATATACCTCATCTTTGAAATGAATGCAATCCGGCGGCTTCCGGCAGCAATATAAAAGGCCCGCGCCATATCTGCAGATATATACAGCACGGGTCTTTTATATGGGAAATCCGTCAGCCAAGGAATTTCTTCACGAGGCCTTTATGAATTTTCACGCCATAGGGAAGCGCATCGTGGTTGAAGTGCATGGCAGGATCATGAAGTCCCGGTTCCGCATCTTCGCCCAATGCGATGAATCCTGTTTTCAATTCCGGTTTCATTTTCGGATACCAGAAGAAGTCTTCCCCTCCCGCGGTGACGATCGGAGGGATGCAGGCTTTCTCGCCAAGTTCGGATGTAATCACTTCCCCGATGATTTCCGTGATTTCCGGTGTGATAATGGACGCCGGTGTCTGGTGCAGGATGGTGAAGTCCGCTTTGGCGCCAATGGAAGCGGCCGCATTTTCCGCCGCACCCCGCAGTTTTTGAATCATTAGTTCCATCACATCATTATCCCGGCTGCGGAGGTCGAACGTGATCGTCGCCGTACCGGGAACCGCGTTTGCCACACCTGCGTCCGCATGGATCTGTGTCGCTTTCAGATTGTACACCACATTGGAATTAAAGCGGAGGGCGTTGGCTGACTGTACAACAAGGCATGCCGCGTCAAGCGCGCTTATGCCGAGGTAGGGGCGGGCCCCATGGCTCTGCATGCCTGTGATGTCGATTTTCACGTGGGTCGCAGCACTGTAATACAAAGCGGGCGCCGCTTCTCCCACACGGCACTCCTGGATAGGACGACCGTGCATGCCGATGAGGATTTCAATATCGTCAACAGCACCGCCTTTCAGCATGGAAAGAGCGCCTTCACTCGTTTCCTCCGCCGGCTGGAAAAGAAGTTTCAGTTTCCCTTTCCTGACCAGCTTCTCTTTCATGATTTCTTCCGCCGCCGCAAGAAGCATGGCCATGTGTCCGTCATGCCCGCAAAGGTGGGCGGCGCCGCCGTCTTTCGTCCCAAGGGCATCCATGTCCGCGCGAAGGCCGAGAACAGGTCCCGGTTTACCGCTGTCACAGACCGCGACGACGCCTGTCGCCCCGCCGACCTGTGTTTCTACTTCATAACCGAGCTGTTTCAGCACATCCGCCACGTAAGCGGAAGTTTTAAATTCTTTCATCCCTATTTCAGGAATGGTATGAAGATAGTTAAAATGGGTAAATACATCTGCCATGATTTCCTCCTTTTCTCTTGAGTAAGACAATCAATTAAAGAACGGCATAAGCAGTTTCATGATAAACATACCGATGAATGCATTGAAAATACTGATCACCATAAGCAGGGGCCAATATTTTTTCGGTACATCGGCAAGGCCGAGGAGCCGGCCCATGTACTGGATCTGGGACGCCATCAGGATCAAAGCAGGCATGAGGATCGTCACATGTTCTCCATTGACGATGCCTGACGCATAGAGGGAAGCTGCCACGCCTACCCCTGCAGAACAGGACAGCCAGGTGGTCAGAAGAATAACGAAAGACTGTCCCGGCAGGCCGAAAATGCCCATGATGGGCCCCAGCCAATATCCGAGGAAATCCATAATGCCGAGAATATTTAAAATATAAGCGATGACATAGGCCATCAAAATATTCGGTACAAGGTTTTGTGTAGCCAGATTCCAGCCTTTTCTGGCGCCGCCGATGAAGATATCAAAAATATTAGGCTTTATCTGTACCGGTCTCGTTTCAGTTGTCATTTTTGAAATCTCCTTTATAAACAGTATCAAGAACAAAGCGGCAAATCATGGCACCAACAAATTTCATGACCATAATAATGATAACAGGGACAATGATCGGGCAGAGGATAAATCCGAAAAGCGCACCTGCAATAGCAAAGTAATTACTGATCGTCCCCGCTCCGGAATACTGCCACGCTGCAATGATGGTCTGTTCTCTTTTATCAATAAGGCCGTCATCATATAATTCTTTGGTGAGAGCCGCGCCGGCATCGGTACTCTGCAGATCGGTAATCAAAGCCAGTCCGACGAGGCCGGGTACATCCATCAGCGGTTTAAAGAGCGGCGTCATCAGTTTCTGCGCCGCAGAAAGAGCGCCATAATGATCCAGCACGTCTACAACACCGATGGCCAGCATAACGGAAGGAATGAGTGACAGCGCGAAAATAAATCCTCCTCTTGCGCTTACCCCACCCATACCGACAAAAGTTGCTTTTGCCGGATCTTTCATCGTACCGAATTTACCGATGAGCGTACTGTAATCAAATGCTTTGAGCCATTCCGCCCCCTGTACCGTGGCAAAAACCCCGGCAAAGAAAAGGATACCGAAAGCCAAAGCAAGCATTCCTTTCCATCCCACCTTAGGCAATGCGGCAGCCCCGCTTACTTTTTTCTGTTCTTCTTCCATAAATAATCCTCCTAACACTCCACTGCATCAAAACACAATACAACAAACTAAACATTCCTTCCGTTATGCTATGCTCCATTGACCTCCTATCTCTATACCGACGAAAGAAAAACAAATAACCTTTTAATGGTTAAAAGATATTATAAACAATCATCTTTCACATGTCCACGTAAATCACAGGAACGCTCCGAAAAGTCCATCCTTCCCCCTTGCCCGGTTTTCTTTCCTGCAAATCTTGATTTATTCGATAAAATCATCTACAATAGTAAAGTACAATTTCATATGCGGGTGTAGTTCAATGGTAGAACATTAGCTTCCCAAGCTAAATACGTGGGTTCGATTCCCATCATCCGCTCCAAACCGGCTCCCTTTACGGAGCTTTTTTCTTTGAAGAAACACAAAAACGCGTCTCCTGCTTTTTAGTTTCAGGACACGCGTTTTCTGTTTTATATGCTTACTTTTCCATTCTTAAAATACATCTTTCACCACGATGGTTTCTTCACGGCTGGGCCCCACGGAAACGATGCCGATGGGGACGCCGATTTCTTTAGAAATATCCGCCAGGTATTCTTTGCAGAGCGCCGGAAGCCGGTCGTAGTCACGGATGGCGCTGATTTTTTCTTTCCATCCTTTGTAGGTTTTATAAACCGGGGTAACTTTGGAAAGAAATTTCAGATCTGCCGGATATTCTTTAACCGGTTTTCCTTCATATTCATAGCCGACACAGACTTTGATTTCTTCCAGCTCGTCTAAGATATCCAGCCGGGTAATCGCCAGATAATCGAAAGAGTTCAGCACCGCCGCGTAACGGACGGCACGGGCGTCAAGCCAGCCTACACGGCGGGGACGGCCGGTCACCGTACCGAATTCATGAGCAATGTCCCGAATACGGTCGCCTATTTCATTCACCTGTTCTGTCGGGAACGGCCCTTCTCCGACACGGGTGCTGTACGCTTTCACCACGCCGAAGATATTCTGCATCATGTGCGGCCCGATGCCTGCGCCTATACATGCACCGCCCGCCGTCGGATGGGATGACGTGACGAAAGGATAGGTGCCATTGTCACAGTCGAGCATGGATGCCTGGGCGCCTTCAAAAAGAACGTTCTTTCCTTCTCTGACCAAGGTCTGGACAGTGTAGTTCGTATCTTTCACATAGGGGCGGAGCTTTTCCGCATATCCCAGGTAATCAATCAGCATCTGCTCGTAGTCGAAACCTTCCATCCCGTAAAGTTTTTCCAGAAGCATGTTTTTCTGCTCCACGTTGTATTTCAATTTCTCCGCAAAAACTTCTTTATCCATAAGGTCGCACATACGGATACCGATGCGGTTGATCTTGTCCGCATAACACGGCCCGATCCCGTTTTTCGTCGTCCCCAGCTTCCGGCTGCCTTTTCTCATTTCTTCTGCCTCGTCCAAACGGATATGGTAGGGAAATACGACTTGCGCACGGGTGGAAATCTGGAGATGCTTCGCGTTGATTCCCTGGGCCTCCAGCTTTTCCATTTCCTCAAGGAAACTTTTCGGGTCAACGACAACGCCCGTACCGACGATACAGATGGTACCCGGATACATAATGCCGCTCGGCATAAGGCGCAGCGGATAAGCTTTGCCGCCGGTCACAACGGTATGTCCCGCGTTGTTCCCTCCCTGGGAACGGACAACGACATCCGCTTTCGCCGCCAGGTAATCTACAATCTTTCCTTTCCCCTCATCGCCCCACTGGGCGCCAATGACCATAGCTGTTGCCATTACACATTTTCCTTCCTTTTAATAATACAGTGATTCTTTATTATCAGATATCAGCTTACAGTTATCGGCTCATAGCTGTCTTCTGATATCCGACTTCCGGCATCCGACCTCTGTCTTCTGACATCCGTCTTCCGCTCTTACAATCCAAATCTTGCAAATATTTTATCTACATGGACAAGCATGGGTTTGTAATCGAAGCACTCTTTAATTTCTTCCTCAGACAGATATTTTCTCACATCTTCGTCTTTGCAGAGGTTTTCATAGAAATCTTCCCCCTCAAGCCAGCGTTTCATGGCGTTTCTCTGCACCCAGCGGTACGCGGTATCACGGTAAGCGCCTTTGGACACAAGGGCAAGCAGAACGCGGGGACTGTAAATCAATCCGCCGGTCATGTTCAAATCTTCCAGCATTTTTTCCGGATACACAAGGAGTTTATCTACCAGATCGGTCGTCTGTGCCAGAATATAATCCAATGCAGTGGTCGCATCAGGAATCATGACACGCTCCACAGAGGAATGGGAAATATCCCGTTCGTGCCAAAGGGGTATATTTTCAAAAGCGGGAAGGGCGTACCCCTGCACGAGTCTTGCCATGCCGCAGATCCGTTCTGATTTGACGGGATTTCTTTTATGGGGCATGGCGGAGGATCCTTTCTGCTTCGGACTGAAATATTCTTCCGCTTCCCTTACCTCCGTTCTCTGCAAATGGCGGACTTCCAGGGCGATCTGTGCCAATGTGCCCGCGATAACGCCGAGGGTGGTAATGTATTCCGCATGATGATCGCGCTGTACGACCTGGGTCGCTACGATTTCCGGGGTCAGTCCCATTTTTTTGCAGACGTATTCTTCCACATACGGATCAATATCCGCATAAGTACCGACAGCGCCGGACAATTTACCCACCGCCATTTCAGAAGCGGCCCGTTTCATTCTTTCGATATTTCTTAAAGTTTCGCTGTACCACAGGAGAATTTTCAACCCGAACGTGGTCGGTTCAGCATGGACGCCATGGGTACGGCCGATGGTGGGTGTATATTTAAATTCCACAGCCCGGCGTTTCAGGACTTCCGCCAGTTTTTCCAGACCGGCAATAAGCACGTCAGACGCCTGCTTAATCTGTACATTGAGAGCCGTGTCTTTCACATCGGTAGAAGTCATGCCCATATGGATGTACTTCGCTTCATCGCCCACATATTCTCCGACGGCAGAAAGGAACGCGATGATATCGTGATTAATTTCACGATCAATTTCATGAATGCGTTCCACATCAAAATTCGCTTTCGCTTTGATCACTTCCACCGCTTCTTTAGGAATACGTCCCAGCTCCGCATTGGCTTCGCATGCGGCGATTTCCACATCAAGCATGGTCTGCCATTCATTTCTTTCATCCCAGATTTTTGCCATTTCCGGCCTTGTGTACCTTGGAATCATTTACATATCCCCTTTCGGTTTTCCTTCCCTGGCACAGATTTCTCTGCCCACCACCACTCCGGCCGCCGAGGCCTGGACAAGCCCTCTGGTGATGCCGGCTCCGTCGCCGATCGCGAAGAAGTTTCTGAATTTCGTTTCCAGCTGGTTCGTCAGCGCTATGCGGGAAGAATAAAATTTCACTTCCACGCCGTACAGAAGAGTGTGCCTGGAATTTGCTCCCGGCGCCACCTGATCCAGCGCTTCGAACATCTCCATGATATCCTTTAAAAAGCGGTATGGCAAGACTAAAGATAAATCTCCCGGCGTCGCGGACGGCATGGTGGGGCGGACAAGGCCGCGGCGTATCCTTTCTACCGTAGAACGGCGGCCGTCACGAAGATCACCCAGCCTTTGGACGATTGGTCCCGCGCCAAGCATATTCGCCAGGGATGCGATATATTTCCCGTAAGAAATGGGTTCATTGAAGGGACTGGTAAATTGTTTGGAAACAAGAATGGCGAAATTCGTATTTCCGCTCTTCTTATGGGCGAAAGAGTGGCCGTTCACTGTCTGGAGCCCCGCATTATTTTCCGTCACCACGAAACCGTAAGGATTCATACAGAACGTGCGTACCCGGTCATCAAAGGAACGGGAGAAATACACCAGTTTCGATTCGTAACAGATCTTTGTGATCGGTTCATACACTTCTGCGGGAGATTCCACACGGACACCGATGTCCACCGCATTTGACTGCGTCTCCAAACCGAGCGCATGGGCTTCTTTCATAAACCACTCCGCCCCTTCACGGCCGGGTGCCGCCACAAGGTACTTGCAGCGATACGTCTCCCCGCCCGCTTCCACACCGAGAACCGTTCCGTCTTTGTCCGCAAGAATTCTGTCCGCCGCTGTTTTGGAAATAACGGTCACATTGGACGGAAGAGAATCGCGCATATTGGCGAGAATGACACTGTTCACATCCGTACCGAGATGGCGGATGCGGGCAGGGATAAACATAAGATCCGCCGCGGCGGATTTCCGCTTCAGTTCATGTATTTCCTCGGCAAACTCATCGCCGTATACCTTTCTTTCAGCACCGCCGTACCTGCAGTACACCGAATCCACATAGGAAATTAAACCGGCAAGCTCTCCTTTATTCATATAATCATCAAGATTGCCGCCGTAATCCGTAGTAAGCGTCAGCTTCCCATCAGAAAACGCGCCCGCGCCGCCCCAGCCGCAAACGATATTCGCCCTGCGGTCTTTCGGCGGAGCATTCTTGTCACGATTCAGCGCTATCCGCTCACGAATATCCAGTCCCTTTTCAAGGATCAGGACAGACGCGCCGGTATCCGCCAGTTCAAGAGCGGTAAAAATACCCGCCGGTCCGGCGCCGATAACTACCACATCATAAAATCTGCTCATTGCCTCTCCTTTTCACAGAATACATCTGCATGGAGCTTTTTTATGCATAAAAAAAGCCCCACCGGGGGCGAAGATACTTTATATATCCCTTTTAAATTTTACAGGAAGGTTCCCTGTGTGTCAAATAAAAAGACCCTCCTGTCATGGTATAATGAAAGAAATATTTGAATCATTTGCAGACAGGAGGATCCCATGCCCTACATCAACATCAAAATCACACGTGAAGGCACTACTGCCGAGCAGAAAGCAGAACTCATCAAAGGAGCCACGGAACTCCTCGCCCGCGTATTGAACAAAAATCCGAAGACCACGGTCGTCACCATTGAAGAAGTGGACACGGACAGCTGGGGTATCGGCGGAGATCCCGTAGAAATTGCAAGAGAAAAAGAAAAACTCCGCGTGGCGGAAATAGAAAAACTGAAACTTAGCAAGGATGCCCTTGGAAGAGAGCTGGCGGAACTGAAAGGTATTCCTCTTGCTCTTGCCGCTGATGAACCTCCCGTATTCACACTGGACAACAATGCGCTCAAGCTGAAGAAAGGAAAGAAATTAAAAAGGAAGCACAAAAAATAAAACTGACTGCCGATGCAAAGCATTTCTTTTTATGGAAACAACCGCAGTGTCTTTCGCTTTGAATCAACGGCTTATTTCGTTCTGCTTTCCATGAACCAACAAAAGATAATTTGCCGCTGAGGATATTTTATGAGTATAGATATTTCTTCCCGTTTCAATTATGAACGGCTTTTCCGTTTCGTCCTGCCCTCCGTGGTGATGATGATTTTTATTTCCACTTATACCATGGTGGACGGTTACTTTGTTTCCAACTATGTGGGCAAAACGGCATTCACCGCGGTCAACCTGATCTTCCCCGCCATCATGGTTTTCGCCTGTGTCGGATTCATGTTCGGCTCAGGCGGCAGCGCCCTTGTAGCAAAGACCATGGGTGAAGGACAGACGGAAAAAGCGAACCGCCTTTTTTCTCTCATCGTCCTTTCCGCTTTCGCCGGGGGCATATTGCTTTCCGCCCTGGGGTACTTCCTCATGCCCTTTCTTGCCTCCGCCATGGGTGCAACCGGTGAAGTGCTTGCATGCAGTGTCTTTTACGGCCGCGCACTTCTTCTTTCCCTCCCCATGTTTGTCCTCCAGCGGGTGTTCCAATCATTCATGGTCACCGCCGGAAAACCTTCTCTCGGTCTTCACATGACAATCCTCTCCGGTGTAATGAATATCGGTCTCGATGCCCTTTTCATTCTTATCTTCAAATGGGGCCTCTTAGGCGCCGGCCTCGCCACAGTGCTTTGCGAATACGCAGGCGGTCTTTTCCCTCTGATCTACTTCCTTAAAAGAAATACATCTTCTCTCCAGCTGGTGAAACCGGAATGGGACGGTACTGCGCTTTGGAAGGTCTGCACAAACGGCTCTTCGGAACTGCTCACAAATATTTCCATGTCCTTCGTTTCCATGCTCTACAATTATCAGCTGATCTCCATCGCCGGAACGGACGGGGTCGCCGCCTTCGGCGTGATTATGTATGTGGCATTCTTCTTTGAAGCGATTTTCATCGGCTACTCCATGGGGACCGCACCTATCGTAAGCTACAATTACGGCGCCCGCCGCGATGATGAACTGCAGAGCATTTTCCGAAAGAGCCTCACCGTCATTGCCTGTGCCGGCCTTTTCCTCACCACCTCCGCATACTTCGCCGCCCCCATGCTGGCAAATATTTTTGTCGGCTACGATGAAACTTTAGCCACGCTCACCGTCCGGGGTTTCCGATTCTTTTCCTTCTCTTTCCTCCTGAACGGTTTCTGCATGTACGGCTCGGCGTTCTTCACGGCACTGAACAACGGTTTCATCTCTTCAGTAATCTCTCTCCTCCAGTCCGTTGTTTTTCAAATCATCGCCGTTATAGCGCTTCCGCTGTGGCTCGGCACGGACGGCATCTGGCTTTCTGTTTCCATCGCCAAGCTGCTGGCATGTTTCGTGACAGTTTCCTTCTGGATCGCCTGCTGCAAAGAATATCATTACGCCTAAAGAAATAAAGCAAAAAGCATTTCTCCGAGATGGAAAGAGAAATGCTTTTTGCTTTATCGGAAAGAAAACATTATTACTGCATAACCTTATTAAGCAGCTCTTGGTAACTACTATTCACATGGTCATAAGTCATAAGATCGTTCGACAGTTTTACAAACAGCTTCTTAGTGCAGTCAACCTTTGCTTTCTCTTACTTTTTTTAAATCTGTAGTGGCACTACAGATTTCGCAATTCTTTTTTCATCGCCAACTGAAGTAGTATAAAATCTTTGCTCTATACCATATAGAACCATTTTCAAATCATCTTCCGATTCAACCTTAAATTTATGTTCAGATGTTACAAGGCTTGGACAGTAACCACAGATATATGTAAACATCCGAATCTTATCTTTATCCTGCATATTAGAGAGAGTATTCATTGCCATAGCAATCCTTTTACGATTTGCTGTCTTGACTTTGTTAGAAGTAAAATCACCGCCAAGTGCAATAAAATCATTTTCAAGAAACGCAGTTACCTCTGATTCCGTAGCTTCACGATATAATTCAGATATCCCGTCAAATATCCTCGTTATTGACTCCAATCGTTGGAAGTACAGTGTATCTTCTGCTGATATATAAACTGCATCCGAATATTCGTTTATAAAGAGAACCGACATATCATTTTTATAACTATACTCCTCTCCAAATCCAAATATTCCTTTTCTTTTTACAAGCTTTGATTTGCCGACTTTTTGAAAGAAAAAATCATTCTCTATTTGGATAAATAAATAATCCACATGAGCGTACTCGGATATTTGGAGTGAATCGTAGTCTACAGATTCATAATTTGTCTGCGTAATCTCAATAGAAAATTCCTTTTGAGAAAACTCGGAAATTTTGAACCATTCCCCCTCATCAAGATTTGCGCCAGGCGAATACACACAAGATGAGTTGATCAGTTCGTCCGGCGAATGGTAAACTTGCTCTGTGGTAGAAAGTATTTTACGATATTTATTTCTATTACCCCTAATTCTAACCTTCGCAAAAACCTGACTCATCATTGGATGTCCTCCCCGATTGACAAATATGTAGTATCATTAACACGCTTAAATCTTATAAATGACATGTATAAGGGATTACGGATAACCTTTCCTCTGGCAATCACAAATACTCGCGTTCCTTGCGCTGTCAACACATGATAATAATGATACCCAAACAACAAGTATAAGGGATTAAAGTATTGCGTCTGTGAAAGAAAAGTAAATATAAAAATAATCCCATATAAAAACAGCATGGTTACATCATCCGGTACCGATAAAGCCACAAAAAAGTATCCTAAATAAATTGAAATAAATTCATTATCAGCAAGCGTGCTTTCCTGACATTTTGTCAGTGAGTCATCGCCCAATTTTCTCGCAACAGCAAGAGACCCCAAAGAAAGCAAAATCGGCAGCATTAATAATACTACTCCGATCATCCATGAAGGAACGGAACATACACTCCATTTCTCTTTGATGCCATATATTACAACCATCCATAAAGTAGCATTAAGAGTGAGGATAAGCTTATATAACAGATTCAAAATCAAAATGTTTCCCCCTCCCTGTCCAGCAATCTATCCTGTAAATTTTTAAGTTCACTTGCCCGTTCAAACTCTTTCTTGGACTTCTTTTCTTTCCCAATTTTGTCTTCCTGCGCAGCGATCTATTTCAGAATCCATTTATTGACGTCCGTCAACTTCAGTAAGCCCAGCAAGATCGCTATCTTCTCGTCATAGAATCTATCATCTAGGACATACAAGATAATATCTCTACTTTACCGAAGCCGCCGCGATGCGGTCAGCCGCTTTTTTCACCATTTCATTGGCGGAGTCCGTTGTCAGAACGGAAAAAAGACGGTACTTATCGCCGTACTTCATCACATAGCCTTTTCTGTAAACGGGAACGGCAAACCCGTCGATGAAGAAAACGGCACGGACGGTATCTGGCTTTCCGTTTCCATCGCCAAGCTGCTGGCATTTTTCGTGACAGTTTCCTTCTGGATCGCCTGCCGCAAAGAATATCATTACGCCTAAAAAATATTCTTTTTTCAGCCAGGGCATCCTTGAATACGTGATCCTGAATCGCTTTGCGTGGGAGATGCATCTTCCATTGTCAGATGAGATTTAAGCCACCGGCTCCAGCGCATGGTAAAGTGATTGGTATGGGTTTCCTGCACATACTGATAGAACTTTGCAATCATGGCCGCTTTCTCATGATAATAAGCGGCTTTCCATTGATTCGGTTTCGGCTTATCCATTTCATAAGCAATGTAATTTCCGCCAAGAAGATATTGGCGCGAGAGAATATCCTCCAGTGATATATCAGGATTTTTCATCATATCATACATAGCCATATAAATCGTAGTACGCCCTTTGCCCGCCTGGCAGTGGAAATGCAGCCACGCATGATCCGGCAGCGTGCGTATGAAGGCGATGAAGTCATCAATATTTTCAGGCGACGGCCAGATATGATCCGTTGCTGCAATGCGGTAGTAATACAGACCATTTTGTTCCACCATCTGCCTTTCACTCATGACCGAACTAATCTTCATAAGTTTGGGATCAATCGACTTCTTCCCTTCATCGAGCATCGTCACAATGAGGCTTTTCCCCTTGGCTGCACACAAACGCCTCATCTCATCTTTTAAAACATCAGTTTTGTTCTTTCCGATGTTGCCCCAATCGCGCGCGCCGAACCAGCTGACGGCATTCCCATTAAATATACCATGCGTTTCTTGCCGTAGATCCACAATATAAATTGGCCCGTTCGCCTGCTTCTTGAGTACGGAAACCAGCTTCTCAAACTCTCCAACAGAGAACTCCGCACTGCCGGATATGTTCAGACGATCCAACCCCTTGCGCGAGGGGGTCATCGTAAATCCTTTGCCTGTTTTTTTGACATCCACATGAGAGCGGAACGCAGAATTCGCAGTACGAAATCTGCGCGGCAATTGATCCCTATCCTTTGCATCGAGACGCCAGATATAGCCATCGTACTTTGTACGATCGGCTGCAGAAACATCCGTCTGATCCGGTGCTTGCTGCAGAGAAACACCACTTATTTCAGGTTCCGCTTCCCAGGCATTCCCTGATAATGGCATGCTGCCAAGTATTATTGCCGCCGTTATTGAGAATAGTATTTTCTTTTTAAGATGCAGCATGAGTAATACACTTTCCTATGTAAAAAATAATTGTAAATGGACAAATGAAAAAGCTACAGGGTCTACAGACGTATAAATCCATAGCTTTTTCTTATGAGCAAATTCCTCTGACACATTTTATCATCTACCGTTTTCCTTTCTCCTTTTTGAACACACTACCGTCTGTGATTTCCCTTGTATTCCCTGCTGATGAAATCCGGTCACGGAAGAAAGCAACGGGATGATATCTACTTCACTGATGCCGCTGCGATACGGTCGGCCGCTTTTTTTACCATTTCATTGGCGGAGTCCGTTGTCAGAACGGAAAAAAGACGGTACTTATCGCCGTACTTCATCACATAGCCTTTTCCGTAAACGGGAACGGCAAATCCGTCAACGAAGAAAACGGCACGCACGCCGCTTGTATAAATACGGGGTCTGTCTTGTGCGCGGTGGATCTGCTCCACATTCAGGAAACTGACACCAAGCATGTTGAACGGAATCTTGGGATCCGTCTCAGGCTTTTCATTGATCCGCTTCGCCATTTCCAGAAACATACCATTCAATACGCTTTCCATGCCCAAAAGAGCCACGTTGCAGCCATACAGTTCGGAAACCGATTTCCCCGACAGACGGGATGCGTCAAAAGCATCTTTCATGGCTTCTTTACCGACCACAGGAGCAAATTCGCAGTTCATAACGAAAGCGGGCACGCTGTTTCCTTCTTCCGTCACAGTAAGCAGTCCGAATTTTCCATCCTTTCCAAGAGGAGTAAAATCGGTATTCTTTGGAAACTTCACTTTTTGAAAGAAAGATTTCGTGTCTTCCTGCACAATGCCGTTCCATACAGCGGAAACGATATTATCATCTTTGGGAATATTTATGCTTGAAATCGACGGAAAGCCTGCCATGTTTTCAATATTGTCTGTCATATCGGCAGTTCCCGCACACGTTGTCGTCATGGCACAAAGAATCGAAGCCGCCAGCATTATTTTTAATTTCATTATTTCATCCTCCCCGCCGCTTTTTCAATGCAAGGCGCAAAATAGCTCCCCGATTTCTGATCCCCAACAAAGAGAGTGTACGTCGTGGCAGTGCCGTCATCCACGATGAGGCCTTCCGCAAAAAGGGGGAAAAGGTACCCATCATAGGATAGCCCAATTTTTGCTTTTGCCAGGCGGTACGCTTTCCCGCCGGAAGACTTTTTTTCTTTCCAGCGGGTCACGTCGCTCGTGTAAAGGCGGATGCCCTTCTTCTCCAGAAATCGTTTGTAACTATTTTTTATTTTTGCTTCTTTCCACATTTTCGGGAAAATATCCTTTTCCGCTTTCACGGTTTTTCCCATCTTCACGTCTGCCGTTCTTTCCATTTTTTCTTTTGAAGATTTCGCGGTTTCTTCGTTTGCCGTTTTTTCCCGTTCCGCATCCTTGAAATTCATAAGAGATTTGAAACCGCTTTTCCTCTGTTGCAGTTCTTTATTCTCTACCGGAATGGAAATAACGAAAGTTTCGTAGAACGCAGAGGGCGTATTGGCACGAAGCTGGTATACTTTTGTATCCTTCCATACTTTTTCCGCCAAACGGTCCGCGATTTTCTCCTCCGCCAAACGAGCCGCGGCTTCCGCCGTTTTTTCATTCGTTTTTTCTTTCAAGTCATGGCTCACGGTTTCCGCGGTCTTTCCAAAATTTTTATGTTCCGCCCAGTCTTTTATCTGTTTTCCGAAATATGTCCGGCTTCCGTCAAGAACATCGACAGCGTCTCCAAAATCAAGAATCTGATCTTTTGAAAGTGTCAGGGTGTCCGCTGAAGCGGAAAAAGTGAGTAAAGCGGCCATGCCGAGTGCTGCGCATATTGTTTTCATAGTGACCTCGTTCCTTTTATATTTCTTTAATTATAGCAGAAACGAGCGTCTGTTATTCTATTATTTTACTTTTCTTTGTTGTGTCTTCTGCAATGAAATGTCCGGATGGGCGAAGCAAAAGATCTCGTATAGAATCCCTATCACCGGAGGTCTGCAGATGATCCCTGACTAACAGGCTTTTTAAATTCATTTTTGATGCGGCTTCCGACATATGCTATTGTGTCGGATTTTTTGTATCCGCAATCAATTCCCTTATGATTCTACGCTTGTCTTTCGCAGCGCATACATAGCATAAGAAGAAATACTTTACAATTTCCTTCCAGACCGCTTTTTCTCAATTATTTCACCGATTTGTAGCATACAAAAAGATCAGAACACATCCAAGAATGAACACGTCTGACCTTTTACTATTGCATATTTTATGATCCTATGGAATAGGAATGAACAGATTCCCTATCCTACAAGCCAGGTTCTCTCCGTCCCAAAATTACAACCCCTGCTTGAAGAATTTCCTGAAAGCAGATACCTCCGCATGGGACTGCGTGACAGATACGGCATACTTGCTTCCGCGTTTGATTCCCGGTTCATAGGTAATCGGTTCAAACTGGAACGTAACATCCGGCTTGGAAGCGGTGCAGTATCCCACCAGGGTGGAATTAATCTGTCCGCCATTCTCTTTATTGAACACAACCGGCTCCTCATGCCCTTTCAGCTCCGCGTCCACAGGCACCACAACCACTTCTCCCGGTTTATATCCTACGATGAAATTACTGTGCGTCGTTACCTTAACGACGACTGCATCTGTAAAATCCTCCATATGGCAGTATATCAGCGTATACTGATCCCCTTCCGGCACACACTCGTTGAAAAGCTCTCTCATCCTCGCCTTATTTCTTGCATTTTCTTCATCTGTTGCACCGGTCAGAAGCTTCTTAACGATATCCATCAATCCCATAATAATCTCCTCGTCTAAAACAATATAAAATTAATTACACTTCATGATTTCTATTTTATCATACATGACAAACAATTTAACCGGAAATAGCATCTCACATTCGCAAAAATAAGCCCCAAACTTTGTTACATAAAATGAATAGATTCCCCGCCGGTTTTTCAGTTTTATAATTCCACCCTCCAGTTGAAAATATATTACCTATAGTAATTATCTCAATAGTCATGTAAAGTATTGGATTTTCATCTTAACTATATTTTATAAAAATGACCATTAATATATTCATACCCTCGATAATCAAAAATTTCATAATCTATACTATTTCTATTTTTAGGTGCTGAATTACCAATAATTATTAAATATTCTTCCTTATCATTCGGATAATTCTCCAACCATTTTTTCATATACTTTGCAATAAATCCCAATTTGTTTATTTCCATCTCTTCTCTACAATCACAATAATTATAAGAAATTACGACTTTTAACGGACAACGTACATGCAGTAACTTAATGACCTCATCCATCCAATCATGCTTACTGTTCTCATGTTCAACTGCAATTGCAAGTTCCCCAAAATGCCTATTAAGCCCCACTTCTCGTGCTTCTTCTTCAGAAATTTCCGTATATCTATGTTTATAACCTATGGAATCTATTCTAAGATACTCATGTTGTGGTATTAAGCCATCTTCCGACTCTATAATTCTATCAACAATACCTTTGTTTACTAATTCCGTAAAAGCCGATTCACATTCTCTATAAATTTTTTTGTATGTCCATCCTACCTGATCCAAATGTTTTTTTATCTGTTCATTAGTTGCAATATTCTCTTCTCTCATTGCTGCAATAAATTTCTCATAAAATTCTTTTGCATTCATTTCTCTACTCTGCACAAACTATAATTCCTTAAATCACAATACCGAAAAAACAGTACGTAAATTTACTAACCTTATATTCAAAAATAACACAAGATTATTAAACGAGTCTCTGCAATAGTTTTTATCCAAATTCACTTGTTTTGTACAGAAGTCATTTACTGTCAAAGTACATCATGGTATAGCAGAGCACATACTCCAATAAAAATCTTTTCCTCAAAATACCTTTTGTTCGCTGCCATGTATTTTCCCTGTCTTATGATATCCATTCGTCCATCATAATTTTTTCGTCCAATTAAAATTGATTTTGGACGAAACATCAAATAGCCGGATGAAAACCGCTGTCCTCATAAGTTAATAGGTAAATACTTGAAACTTTTCTATTTCCGACATGTTTTCACATTTCAGCCATTCCCCTTTGTCATCAAAGCTACCGTCTCCACATGGCTCAATACGACAGGCTGAATGTCTTTGCTATTTTGCCGTCTATGGGAACAAGTCTACAGCCTTTTTCGTGTTTGAGCCGTTTACGGGAATATATCTTTAATTCACGCATTGGATTACAGTAACAATATACTCGGGTTGAAACTCACATTGAGCTCATCAACAAATACATCCATTTTATCTCCTTGATGAGACTCTATTGTTTCTAACATTTTTTTGCACTAATTCAATATCTATCGCTTCCCCGCTCAGAGATAGATTGTATTCCCCCCAACTTTCCGTGATGAACCAAATTTTGCCACGGAAAAAGGCATCCCGCTCAATTAAGCTTGGATGCCTTTTTCGTGTTTATATTGAGGACTTATAGTTATTTCACAGCCCCTTAAAGTATTTTAATTTTAGGATTTTATTTCAAGTTGGTTTGCCATCTTTAATGAATTTAATGCTTGTAATGCCCATTGTCCATGCTGTTCCCTTGAGTGTCCATCGTTGGGGACATTTTCCCTGTATAGAATAGAAATATATCTATTGTACTCAGTAATCTTCTCATTTAAGTACGTATAGTTACCACATACTTCTTTTAAACCACTTAAAAGGTCCCGAATTTCTTTGTAATAAACCCTCCTCCGACTAATTTTAGTTTTTTAATTTGTTCGGTTAAATCTTTCAACATGTTTATTACGAATTTAAAATCAAACCCAGTATTTCTTAAAATTTTATTATCCACAACAATGCCCTCCTCATGAAAGTGGAATATAAACCACTCATATATGCAACACGGTTAAACTGTTTTTGCAACCAGCGCCTCCTGTAAAGCTTTGGAAAAATTAATTCCTTTATCCAGCGCACGCTGATTGAGCCATGCCGGAATCGTCAATGTCTTTTTAACAGATTTAGTATTTTTCGCCAAGTCCACATCAGACTGAATCAATGTAGCAAAAGCATTAGTGTCCAATCCTTTGATATCTTTAATATCCGTCGGGACCGGCGGCTGAACTCCATCTTCAAGTAATCCTAAAACATATAACTCCATCGCTTCAGCGGCACCTGATAGAATTTCTTCCATCGTCTCCCCATATGTAGTACATCCTTCCAAATCAGGGAACTCTGCCCACATCCCATCAATATCTTCATGTATAACTGCCGGGTAAATAAATAACATTGTCATTACCTCCTTTTAGAATACACAATAGAACTTATTTCAGTCCTGTACGCTTGAGTATGGCATTCAGCAGTCCAACAGGCATATCTTTGCCGTGCACCGCTATGACTTCCACCTTATTGCCCTTGATAAGCCTGTGATGGCTTCCACGCTGCCGCACGTCCCGCCATCCGTTTTTCAAAAGCAATTTCAGCAAGTCTTTATCTTTCATTCTGCCATACCTCTCTGTCTGACATCATTATAACACGTATATACGTGTATGTAAAGAAAAAGGAACTATTCTATTACGTGAAAAGCACGCACTCTGCCTAAGTACGTGCTTTTCTAAATGAGGAGGAAAGTATCATGTTACTTTCACTCCTGCTGTATAAAGAATACACATGCAGCCAATCGATCGGTACCGCCTATTATTATCCCCAAGGGAATTGCACTTCCTCCCTTTTCCCAGGCGTCCACCCACCATGAATGCCAACAATAACCCCGCTTCAACAACCAAGATACCTTTTGCTTGGTACCATATATTTCTCCTGTCCACAGCTCCTTTCGTCCAGCATAATCTCTTTTGGACGAAATATCAAATAGCCGGATGAAAACCGCTGTCCTTATAAGTTAATGGGTAAATACTTGAAACTTTTCTATTTTCGACATGTTTTCACGTTTCAGTCATCCCCTTATCATCAATGCTACCGTCTCCACATGCCCGGAGACACCATTATGAATGTCGAGCGTCTGCGAGAATATATCCAAAATCCGAGGATATGTGGAAACATATCCACAAGCCTCTAATCTCACTTCATTCCTGCTAAGTCAAGAGTTGTTTTTCTCATAAAATCACATCTATGATTTTCCACTCTTTTCCCTGAATCTCAATCGTGTCGCCAACTTTATGGCCGGTAAACACTTCAAGCGCTTTAGGGAAAAATCCATTCATCAGATCATATTTAAACGTCTTTGTTTCATCGTCTGTGTTGTGAATTACAACTTTACATCCCAATATAACCTCCAGCTCATCCTGCTCGGATTCTAAGTTCTGCTCATCCTCGTCCGAATAATCAATGTCTTCCACGCCACCTTCCAAATTCAACGAAGGTGTATCTCCCTGCATAATAGCGGTAATTGCATCAGAAAAGATATTTACAATTTCTTCTTGCGATAAGCAGTCTATAACTACCGAGCCCCCTACTGCATTCAGATAGGACATTGCTGAACGAATATGATTTCTCACCGAAAGCACTTTTCCCTCTTCTTTAAATATTCGGAGAGCTTCAATAATTGCTGACATAACCTCCGGATTTGAAGAAAAGGTGAAATTGTAGAAGAACTCGTTAATTTTAGAGTTAAGGTCATTGCTTCCAATAATATCCAAACTTTCAAAGTGGTTCTTGTCATTATTAGGATTGAACGTGTTATGTCCTACCCACCAGCATTTTGATAATGTGTTTCTATAAAATCCACTTCTCCCGGAGTTTTTATAGAAAAATCTTGTCTGAATAGCGCCGACCTCCTTTTCAGCACTCTTAGGCCTTTTTCCATGTCCATAGCCCCAGCGCTGCCTCATATATTCGTAAAATGTCGTATGCGTAAGCCCTGCCCACAGTCTTTCGTCACTTGCCTGTGATTCGCTTAAGAACATCAATTTCTCGTATAAGATTTTGCAATTATAGAAATCAATTTCGCCCGGAGTCAGATCCGCATTAAGGCTTGCCAGTTTAAACTCTGCAACATCCTTGAATTCAATGAAGGGTTCATCGCCGCAAATATCATATATCCACTTGTTGGAGCTCTCTGTGTAATATTTTCCATATACTGCCGGCAGATTCGCTTTCAATGTTTCCAGAGCATCTCGTTTCATTATATATAATTTCATCACCAGTCCTCCTCTGTAGTATCAAAGAATACTGGAATTTGATTTATTGCCTTGCTTATTGGTAATTCCATAGCCTCCTGCGCAAGCTGATATGAAGTCTTTTCACTATTAAGCACTTCATCCATAAATCGTATTCCTCTTTTAGCATAAGATTTTTCTAATGCTAAAAACCATTCTTTATTATGATAAGTTTCTTCTCCATCATCTTGTTTGAGCTCTTCAAACACATATACCAAGACCGGTAAAATCAACATTGAATGAAAAAGTGGTTGAAGCTCTGTCTTTACAGAATATACAGAATACGCGTCATAATCATGACTTCCGAGGCCTATTCTAATTTTAGGCGAGTCAAGCATTATTTCTGCCGGCTTATCTTCGTTAGTAATTCTTTTATAGATTGTGAATATTGAACCCGCATTTGTAAACTCCTCATAATCTTTAGTTATATCTAAACTCGTCAAATTCTGGTAAGCCAATATTGAGCCCTGAAACAAGTCAAAAGTCATTCCATCAAAATCTTCAACCCAATCGCTACTAAAGAATTTTGTTGCTCGTTTTTTTAAGATTACAAATGCAACAGCATCCAGCATTCCATTAACCCTGCTAATCGGAATTATATGTTCTATATGTTTTGAGACCGAACGAATTACTTCTCTGTAAGCTGTCGTCGTGCATTCTAAGTGAATTACATATTCGGCTTGGCCATTCAGTATCATCTCTTGGAGTTCGCGACAATTCATAGCTATATCAAAACTGAGCTGCAGACTATTAACACCCTGCATGTGCTGTTCAAAATCGACATTGAATATTGACTCTTTATAGTCAGCCTTTTCATCGCTAAGCACTGGATAGGCAAACAATCTATTAGTTATGTTCATATACGTTTACCTCCATAGCGTAATCCCTCGAATCCGCAAGATGCACTGTAATCTTTACTCTGTTAGAAGATGATAAGCCCTCGGTCTCTATATATGAGCCGCTCATTTTCGCATTCTTACAGCCGCCAACTACCTCGGCTCCTTTAATACGAATTTGGTTTGATTTACCGTTTTCTCCAACTGTTACAAGTTCGATTTTTCCGTACTCCACATCATGCGGTATTTCAAAATTGATAGAATAAACACCTGTTCCATTCTTTATTATACGAACGTTTTTCAAAGGACAATTACTTTCTCCGCCCTTTTTCTTCTGAGACACTACATCTTTTCCTTCCGGATCTGGAAGGCCTCTATGCGAATCGATCTTTTTTCTTTTTCGTTTGCCCTTTAAAATTCTCAATCCAGGATCACCAACAGGACCTAATGTTCCTTTTGTACTTGTGGATTCGCTTTTTCCTTCGTCTCCTTTTCCATAGAAAAATCCTTTTGATGGGGTGCTTTCAGGACGTTTTATAATATCGATATTTCCAAGGTGATCATTTAAGTTTTCACGTTTATTGTCAGATTCTCCAGTCTCGACTGTTTCTGGCTCTTGTTGGAGCACTCCGCTCAGACCTTCCACATCTATCTCATCATCACTTGTGTGCTCAGACAATTCAGCAACAATGCCTCTGATCCATTCTTTTATTTCTTCATAATATCTTTTTGCCTGCTTTGGATCTGAATGCCGCCCCGGTTCCCAATTATCGTGGGCTACAGTTTCCATTGCTCTAAAGTAGTTGTTTATAGCTTTACCTTTAAGTTCCAAGATTCCTGTGAATGGAACCAATTTTGAGATGTTTCCGAGGCGAAATAGCTTCATTCCTGCCTTTCTGACAATTAGTACTTTTCTATCAAGCTTCTCAGTTGGGTCAACCAAAATTCTCAGTTGAAGTGTACCCATCCCATGAAAATCCATTGAAAAAATCTTAACATCCTCAGTCCTGGTTAGGCATAAATAGTTGCCATATGTACCCTTTGTCGGTCCTGGATAATCTCGATGAGCTCTTTCCATATAGCCGCCTAAAGTTTTTGAATTTATCTCGCTCTTTTGTACTTTTACGCGCAATTGTCCATTGTATATGGACATTAAAAAATTCTCCAACAGCGCGGTAATGATCTCATCTTCCCAATTACTATTAGCCTTAAATCCATACACAAATACATCTGTTCCAGTTTGTGAACGCTGGTTTAGAGATTCAAGTTCAATTATATTCTCAACAGGATTGTTGCCATCCGGATTTCCATAGTATCCAACGCCACTTGTCATATTTTGACCATCTGGATAAGACATCAATCTTGATATTCCTTGAGACGCTCTTTCACCCGCCTGATTCAATGTTCTATAAAACACCAATCTGTAATATGAATTACTAAATGGCGCACTTTTCCCTATACCAAAAGCACCAGCCTTGTCACCATCCTTGTTAGCACCGCCATCAATCTTAATTAACGCATTCCATCCGTCAAATTTAAAATCGAACGCATCACTTGAATTAGTATATGGATCTGACAAGCCGGTAGTGTTGTAATCACTAATTCGTAAAACAAATCCTTTTTTCTCGTGTGCCTTACTTACGGCAGTTTTTAAGAATGTTTTAGCTTTATCACTTTTTGATTTATCCCAGAACAACTTGCATTTTTGCAGTATCTTGCGATATTCAACGATTCCTGGAATTTTATCTTCGTCAATAAAATATCGCTCAAATTCAACGAGAACATTCGGATTCGCATCATCTAAAGCAGCATCTAATGAATTTTGGCAGTTCTCTCTGGCCAATGAAGCGATTTCAGTTCCATTGAAATTTTCAATTCCAGCATCAGCAACGCCTTTGATCTGGCCATCTTGATTTCCGGGAAAATTCCATTTAATCATCTTTTTATGTTCCTTTCGTTGTGATATCTATAATAGCGCTTGTATTTTTTGCGAATGAAAGCTATTCTCTTTTTATATAGGTCAGTTGGATATCATATCCCAGCTTTTCAATCATTTCGACAAACACCTTGTTGATGATGCCTTCTCTCTTATTTATCAATCTGCTGACATAGGGTGCTGACGTGCCAACCATTTCCGCAAGTTGAGCTTGCGTCACACCTTCCTCCAAGCACTTTACTTTCACGTCAATTTCAAGATTATTTTTCACCATAGTCATATTCCTCATTATATGCAACTAAGTTTCACAATTTAGATAAGTTATTGTACCATATAAATATGAATATTTCTACCCATAATAGAGAAAAAGCACCCGCCCATAGCCGAGTGCCGCAATAGATACTATTCTCTTATACTTTGTTATGTAATAATACATATGTGACAAGAAATAAAGAAATAAAGGAACTCTTTTGTTAAAATAGTTTTGAAGAAAAGAACCATATTAAAACAAAGGAGTCCCTTATGAAAGCTATTATAACAGAAGAAATGAGATATCGGGAAAGAGTTGTACAATATACAATGAAGAGTAATAATGCTGTGGCAGCAAGACGCTATCATACGAGCAGACAACAGGTGCAGCGATGGAGAAAGAAATATGATGGAACAACGGTATCTTTGTCAAATAAATCGACACGGCCACATTCTCACCCGAACCAGCATACAAAAGAAGAAATAGAGCTGATAAAGAGAATGCACCGTAGATATTCATTTGAAGGGTTGGCACAAGTGTATAGAAGCCTTATGGATGCCGGTTATAGAAGGACATACCAATCTATGCAAAAACAACTGAGGAACCTGCGTTTAAAGCAGCCTGAAAAGAAAAAATACCCGAAAAGCAAGTATAAGCCGTTAAAAGGAGAATATGTGGAAGTTGATGTAAAATATGTCCCGTTGGAATGCATAGGATTTTCAAGCAGCCATGCCAGATATTACCAAATTACAGGAATAGACCTGTATAGCAGGAAAAGAATCATAAAACTGGTCAATGAACTAAGTACATATGAAACATCAAAATTCCTGTACAGTCTGGAAAAAAGCATGGGGTTTAAGATAAAAACGATACAAACAGATAATGGGAGAAAATTTTGTAACGATACGGATAAAGCCCCAAGTCTGTTCCAGATAGTATTGGAAAGACTGGGAATAAGGCACAAAAGGACAAGACCGTATTCCCCATGGCAGAATGGAGTGGTTGAAAGAAGCCATAGAGTGGATAATGAAATATTCTACGCAAGGAGACGATTCTCAAGCGAAGAAGAAATGTATAAATC
>PPYE01320346.1_pt1 | contig 24585 bp, 22 predicted proteins | sample 1559881 | NCBI WGS metagenome assembly PPYE01 (sample SAMN08240022, study PRJNA423297) | Human gut metagenome, whole genome shotgun sequencing project. | reverse complement strand
ATATTTTGCCTAACATCAGGGCAGCCCTTCTTCCCGGTTTCGAACCAGCCGGAAAAAAGCCTGCTCCGTCAGCACCGCCATGCCGCGCCCCTTCTGCAGGGGCGCGGCATTTTCTTTGGCAGGCAAAGCCGTAGACCCCACCACCAGATAATCGGTGCGGCTGCCCACACTGTCACAGTTGACGCCGCCCGCGTCGGCCACCAGCTGCATGGCCTCCTTCCGGGGAATGCTCAGCTCGCCTGCAAAGGCCACACGCTTCCCATACAGCGGATGCGTCTCATCGAAATTTTTCCTGTCTGTCCCAATGTCCCGCGCCCGATACTCCATCTTTTTCCTGGGGAACAGGCGAATGAATTCCTCCTCGGAAAACCGTTCCAGCGCCAACTCCCGCAGTTTCAGATAGCAGCCGTGGGTGATGCGGCAGTCCGCCTCTGCCCGGTGGGCGCCCTCATAACGAACTCCCAGCGCAGCCGCCAGGTCGGAAAGCCGATGGTGCGGCAGCTCCGGCAGCAGCTTCCGGGACAGGCGCAGCGTATCGAGAAAATCGTTCCGCAGCGGCCTTCCAAGCCATTGTTCAAAGGCATCATAAAGAAAATTCACATCGAACTGTACATTGTGTCCCAAAAGGACCCGATCTTCCAAAAAGGCATGGGCCTTCGGAAGGATTTCTTCCGGGCCCGGAGCATCCTCCAACATCTCGTTCGTAATGCCGGTCAGCCCTGTAATAAAGGAATCGGCATAGGCATACCTCACCTCGCCGAACTCGCAGATCTCCTGTTTGGGCGGACGGATTAAGCTGGAAAACACCTCCGTCACCTCTCCGTTCCGAACGCGCAGGGCCGACAGCTCAATGATATGGCTGCGCCCGCTGCTCAGGCCCGTGGTTTCCGTGTCCACAACCACGTAATCCACCGGCAGCGCCACCAGGCTTTTCCCCTTCTCCTCCCGCATTCTTCCGATCCCTCCTGTTTTGCCTCCGCCTGTACCGGGTCAGCCCTACCTGTTTGGCCTTTTTTATGGAAAAAGCGGCCGGAAAACCTGCTGGAACACCCCTGACCGCCAGCCCGGCGCGTCTCAAATATAGCGAAGGTGTATTTCTTGAAAGCCTTTTCCCATAGAAAACAGGTTTTCCGTTCACCTGCGCTGCACAGGCTATGGAATGCATCTGAAAAAAGTATAGCATTTTCATCCAGGAGCGTCAAACAGGCGCGGCGGGCAACCCGTTTCTGGTCTCCCGCCGCGCCTGTTTTCATTTTGGAAGTCACGGCCTTGTACGGAAGCGCAGCCAGATTTTACTGCACAGCCTCCAAACCGTTCAACGGTATCTCCACTCCCTCTATGGAGACGGACTCCAAGTCCTCCAAAAGGACAGGCTGGTCAAAGACAAGACTGCACTGACATTCCAGCACGCCGCCCTTCTGCTCAGAATTTCCCCAGCCGTTCTGGATATGAGAATCCCCTCCCTGCTGAGGATCTCTCATGACCCTGTTAGCAATACGGGTACCATCCTTTTTGAGGATGACAATGTCCGGCCACTCCAGCCGTTCCCGTAAAACGCTCTTACCATTATGGTCCAGAACTGCTTCCATATCCGCCTCGGTGAGCTTTGCCGTACTTATCACGCGAATGGACAGTGGGGAAATCGTCACCTGATTCACGGTGATTTCTGCGCCTTCCACGGATAGGGTCTGTCCTGTGGGCAAATCGGCAGACTGATCAGCATACCCCATATCGAATTCCAGCTCCCATCTGCCCGGCAAAGTCTGTTCTGTCAGAACGCCGTGAGAATTTATCACCAGGTTCTCTAAGACAACGGTTGCTTTCCCTCCCGGGATGACGGATTCATCGCCCATCCAGGAGACCACATACCTGGCTTTGCCGTCGCCCGATACAGAGTCGGACGATGATGCGGCTGGACCGGTAAATTCGGCGCCGCTCACCTTCAGAGTGGACCTGTCAAACAGGAACCCCTTACCATCTATATCACTTTTTTCAACAGTGAGCACCAGCGTGCAGTTGTAACGATCCCGCACCACGGAATCTACTGTGACGGCAACGCCGTTGTCCGTCACGCTAACGCCTACGGGAGCACCAAGCCTCGCAATCAATTCGGGATCCAGGGAGCTCTGCCGTGCGCCGGGAAATGCAGGGCCAAAAAGGTTTTCAAGGCTCTCAAAATCTCCTGCCGCGCCTACACCGATGGCCAGGATGAGCGCCAAAACAGCCGCCGCGGCCGCAGTCCAAACGATCCGTGTCCGGGGTGTTTTCTTCTTTTCAGCAGGTCTTGCCGCAAAAATCAGACCGTCGTCAATGGTGCCGATAGCATGAAGCAATTTTTCGCTTTTCATAATATGATATCCTCCTTTGCAAGATGGTGTTTAAGTTTTTTCCGCATACGGAACAGCAGAGATTTCACCTTCGATTCACTCATCCCGTACTCGTCCGCCAGCTCCTGGATGGAGCTTATATACCAATAGCGGCGAATAAACAGATTTCGTTTCAACTTCGGCTGGGAGTAAAGGAATTTCTCGATGGACCGGGTAAGAAGCTCGTCTTCCACCGCCTGCTCTATGCCGGTCTTTGCCGGGATACATTCCTCTAACTCCGATAACGCCAGCTCTGTCTGTCCTTCTCCACGCTTTTGGGCGTTGTACTGTTTCCAGCGGTTCAGGGAAACATTCCGGGTTATCTTCCCAAGGAACGCCGCCACTCTTTCCGGACGGTGAGGAGGAATGGAATTCCAAGCGGCGAGATAAGCGTCGTTTACACATTCTTCGGCGTCCTCCGCGTTGTGCAGGATACTAAAGGCAATAGAGTAACAGTAATTCCCATATTTCTCAGCCGTAGCCGCGACGGCATCTTCCGATCGCATCCAGTACAAGCCGACCATTTCTTCATCCTTCATAGGGCCACCTCCCTCTCAGTAACTAAAAGGCCTTTCACATAGTATACACAACAAAAAAACACGCACGTTGCGCCACGGTGCAAAAATCAGACGGCATTTCCCTGATTGTATCAATCTGCAACGATTTTTACCGTGGGCTACGCGCCGTTGCCTCGGCTGTGCCCGCGTGTCTCGATGGGAGATAAAAAAGGCTTTTGCGCCGCTCCTGCAAGAGCTGCAGAGACAGTTTTTGTGGAAAAGTCGAAAAGAAAAAAACCGTTCATTTTTTTGTGGATTGATGCTTGACAAGAATGATTTCCTAAGATATAATAATGCAGTCGCCTGATGACGAGCCCGTCCCCGGGCGAGCAAGATGGCCCGGTAGTTCAGCTGGTTAGAACGCTAGCCTGTCACGCTAGAGGTCGACGGTTCGAGCCCGTTCCGGGTCGCCATATGCTGCTATGGCTCAGTTGGCAGAGCACGTCCTTGGTAAGGACGAGGTCACGCGTTCGAATCGCGTTAGCAGCTCCATCAAAGAATCACCTGAAATCTCACGATTTTGGGTGGTTTTTTCTTGTTTTCGGGCTTTTTCTGAACAAAAAGTTAAAGCCAAATTCAGACCTCGTTTTTGATTTCAGGGAATTTTGCAACAACTTTTGCAATTTTTCACTCATAGAACACACCGCAAATCCATGCGTACCAAGGGTTTTCGGGTTTTTGCATTTGCTATTATCCTGCGATTCCAGAGTCGGTATTGCCATATATGCCATCAATTACGGTTGCTGTGATTTGTGTCCCTGAACGGCCTTTAACATAATGTTTTAATGTCATTGCGCTTGTGGTATGTCCTGCTGCCGCTTGTGCCAGCTTAATATCTTTTGTTTCGGCGTAAAGATCAGTCAATACAGTAGTACGAAAGCGGAGCGGAGTAATTTTATCATTGAATCCTGTATCGCGTTGAATTCGCTGGCACATGCGCCTGACCTGTTGATAACTGAGAGGATTTTCACCGCCGAAAATAAAATCATTATCCTTCCCTCGTTCCAGGTATTTCACGGCAATCTCTGACAATCCGAGAATCCGATTACTTGTTTCTGTTTTCGGCGCTTTGATTTCTGGCTTGTTTCGGTCTGGATGAGTTACCGCCCTTACAACATGTAAAGTTTTCTGGTCTAAATCTATGTCGCTCCACTTAAGCCCTAAAACTTCCTCAAGCCGGAGCGGATGCAATGCTTGCACGACCAAATAAGACCTATCCAGCGGCTTTTCAATGCTTTCGATATGAGAAATCAGGTATTGCATTTGCTCAACGCTGTAGGGTTTTGTTGTTTGGCTTGCCTTGCCTGTTATCTTCAGCCGCTTTGATTTCAGAGGGTTTTTGCGAATCAGGTCATTATCAAATGCATCGGTTAAGATCATACCAAGAACAGTTTTTAGTTTGTTTTTTGTGGCTTTGGAGCCTCCCATTTTATTGAATAGCAACTGAATATCATCTGTTGTGATGTCTTCAATTGCTCGATTTCCAAACGCGGGAAGCAGATATAAATCTAGCTGGCGTTGATATGCAATCTGTGTTATTGTGCAGATATTCGGCTTGCAATACAATTCAAACCAATTCATTGCATAATCCCGAAAATTATGCTTTTCTGTGCTGCCTCCATTTTTATTGCCTAGTTCTAAAACTTTCTGCGCGTATTCTTGTTCGGAATTAGCGTGAATCCACTTTGAACTACCGTCTATCATGACGCGGCGGTTTATTTTGTATGCCATCCCATCACCTTCCTGAGATAGCACGGAATCAGACTGATATAAATTGTCAAGGTGCATTTTTACAGATCGTAGCATATTGCCGGGGTCTAAACAAGCTGCTAAATTGTGAAATACACCTTTGCTGTCATAGACTCCAATAATAGCATTTCGATCAGTTTTGATAAGATCATCTCCGTTTTTATAATGTTATGTAAGCTAATCTCTGTCATAATAAAAGATATTTGCATTTTGTGCGATTGATAAAACCAAGTCACTTTAGTGTTCTAAAGCGGAAATATCAACCCATGAGCTGGAATAATTTACGATGTGCTTTTTTTGCCACCGATAACATAAAACCACCATGCTATATTAAGCAAGCAAGCCTGCAAGGTGTGATTGCGTTGTTTATGGTACATGCCTCATAATACAATGGGGGTCATCAAGCACACTCAACAGATATTACACTTCAGAGTATGGACTGTCAAACTTTTTGCGGGTTAGTGATAGAGCAATATATCCAGCTTCAGCCTTGATAGTGTCAAACATTTTATTAATCATTTCATCACTGTAAGATTCAAGCTGTTGCATTAGATATTCACATATCGTGAAATCGCCATGCAAGAATATCGAAATAAGTTTCTTTGCAAGTTTACCTTTAGGTGTCTTATTAATTTTTGGCGGCTGTGATAAACCGGCGTCAGAATAGCGATTATACCCCAAATCAAACAAGTAAGATTGATATTCCAAACAAAGGGCTTTCTTCTTTTCAACGGCCTGTTCTTTGGTCAGTCCTGGTATAGTTTCGGTTTGAACTTGTTCCCATCCGCAAGCCTGAATATCATTATATAGAGCTGTTCGGTTTTCGTGATATCTGCCGCCGTTCATAATTTCTCTGAATGATTTGCCGTTAGCATAGTTGCTGCCCAAGTTCAAATAACCAACATAGGTTTTGCCATTGGGGAGTGTATGGGTGTATACGGTATAATTATCTGTCATATGTTTATCCTTTCAAAGTAGAATAGTGATTGCTTTAGAAATTTATCGGACGATAGGGCGATGAATTTCTGTGTTCTGTGGATACACGCCTATGAGGATAGTGCCTATAACACGTCGTGTCTGCGGCTTTCAGCCTTAGACACTCCATATTATCAGGTATGTATTTGTGTGTTTGTGTAGTTTGGAAATGGGTGTTATTTCTCTAGTTATATTACTCATCTCTCTCTTTAGGGTTGCAAAAAACCTGTCCATTGGAAACAACCATGTTAATGGGGGGTTTTATCCATTGGAAATCCTGCGTTTCGCAACTTTTTGCAAGTAGTGCTTTCAAAAAGCCTCAATGCCTAACCAATCACACAGCAATCTGCGCATTCTTGACGAAGGTACAAATAGATTGATGGGCTGTCCGTTCCGTATTGCACTGCGCCATATCCACTGAATAAAGTTGCTCAGTGCTATCTTGTCCTGATCCAGCTTATAGCCTTGTGCATGAAAGTAATTATACAGACTACTCGGAAGATAAGAATTAAACATATACATCAGCGTTGTACGATTTGAATAGTCATTTGTGGCTCTCGCATTGTGCGCCACAAACTGCATAAATTTCTTCTTTTCGGAATCGGGCAACTGTCTTTCCTCTGCGCTTAAAATATGTGTCCACTTAAATCCTTCTATTTTTTCCAGTTCGCTGTCTATACCAAATTGTTTTACGGTTGTCCACATCACTGAATCACTTGTTGCATTGACGGAATTTTTATAATTGCGCATAGCCTTTTTTATCTTATTAAATTCCTTATGGTTGCGCTTTTTTTGTTTGAGCCAACTGATTGAAAATGCGGTTTTTCTTTCGCCAAGTTCATTGTACTTCCCGTTGTATATTTTAATAAGATGCGCATAGCTATGCCTCAATTCCTGTGAATCAGAGTATGGACACAATTTATAGCCATCTCCAAATGATTTTGCAGATACCTTTGTATAATTAAATCTGTGCATTTTGAAATAGCTGCTCAGAATTGTATCATCAAACAAGTATGTAAGTACAAATATCTTTGAAAACCAACGAAAAATATCAGGACGAAACTCCCAATAAAATTCCTTGTATTTTCCATTTGGGATAAGCCGTAATGCTCCTTGATTTGCCAACCGTTTAATCTCTGCGTAGTGTACTTCTTTCAGTTGGCTCGTATCGTTTTCATTCCACCTAACATGGTATTTATCATCTACCGTGATTAACCCCCTTTCCAACAAATCTTCGGGATCATCCTTTTCCATAACCTTTCCCCGGTTTTTGCGCATATCATCATTGTAGGGATGGAGAATATCTATTGCTTCATCAATAATCAAAACATAGTCCCCGTTTACAATAAGCTGCTCTGTTCTATTATTTGCATACAGAAACAATGCATGGGTAATAACAACATTTTCCCCGGCCTCTAATAAATCATGGAGATCATCAAGCATCTGGTGATTTTTGTTTTTATACTTTGGTGTTTTGAAATCTGTTTTTTGTAGGATTCGCTTTTCAATTTCATCTCGATATGGAGTAACAAAGATATAGCCCCTGTCTTTTTCCGAATTTATTTTATTAAGCATGGCACTTGTTTTTCCTGTACCCATAGGGGAATCCACAATGGTAATCGTATCTATTTACACCACTCCCTTCTTCGCAAAATAGTTTATCGTCTCGCAAAAGTTCAATTCCTAGATTCTCTTTGAGTCCCTCCAATCTTTTAATAATTTCCGTTTCAAGTGCTGTTATCAAATCTGCACGGCTTTGATTCTCACCAATACAGGCGAATGCTCCAAGTCGGAAGACAAAATAAAAAAAGAGCTTGAGGTGACCGGGCATTACAGCTACGACGTTCTTAGGTTTCTTATTGATAATGGTCTGATTACCTATGTCATAAGCCCCTTGCGCACAAATCTTTACCGGAAAAGCCTCACCGTGCGAATAGAGTAGTGGCTGCGTTAATTTTCATAATTATCGCGCCAAATTCATTATAGTTGATAATTTTGGGCGTGTCAATGATATTTATAGATTTCTCTTGACAATATTTCATTTCAGTGATATCGTAATGATTGTCAAAAGATAAGCAAATGTTCAAAAGTCGTAAAACGCGACCTTTGACATTTCCAACCCCGGAGAGACAGACTAACGATTCGTTAGGTCGTCAGCGAAATATGAAATTTGTCACAGATGGCGATATCTACCGGCTGGCTGCTAAGTCAAGTTATCACAGGAGTGCGTTATTATGATAATTAAAATAACCGAGCAAATACGAGAGAATATCAGAATGCTACGAAAAAAGAAAGGAATCCGAGGAGATGAATTATCTAAAGCGGTTGGAAAAAGCCCTGCCTTTATTTCACGAATAGAAACCGGAAAAACTGCTAGCATCGAGGATACCGTCTTGTTTGTCGTTTATCAAAACCTTTTGCAGGGCAGCAATGAAGATGTTCAGGAGTATCTGGATTTGTTCATAGATCAAATTCCGAGCAATGACTTTTCTTACGAAATCGATTCACTAAACGATATACAGCGAGAAATTCTAAGCGATTTTATAAATTGCTTGACTAGCCCGGATAACAGCGACCAGTTTTTGAAATTAGTTGTCGATGCTCTAATGATATCCAGCCAGCCAAGTATTCCCGACAGTACGGAGGTTTTTACTGCCGCTTTGGCAAAAATGATGTGCACATGGAAACAGCGGAGAAAAGAAGAAGAATTATTTTATAATAATATGATAAAAATAATTAAATAACTGCATAGTGTATGACTATAAACAAAACCGTCCTGCTCACTATCAAGTGGGACGGTTTAATTATAAGCGTCAATTCCCTCTACGCAGAATACAAAAGGGCGGGTTGCAAAAAGAACGCAAAAAGGCGAGGTATGGAGCCCGAAAGGGTTTCCAAACCTCGCTTTTTGCTTTAAGATTAATTTGTGAAGAAAAATCAAAAGCAAAACCAGTATAAGATAATTGAGCGCCACGGTCAACTGGTATTTGCAATAAATTCAGAAATGATGATACCAGAGGATGCCTCCGTCCGGCTGCTAAACGCCCAGCTTGAGGAACTGGAGTATGGGAAACTGTACGAAGTGTATTCACCCAAAGGGAGAAAATCGGCAGCGGGTCCACGGGTATTGTTCAAGGTATTGGTACACGGCTATCTTTGTGGGATCTACTCCAGCCGGAAGTTGTAGGAGGCCTGCCAGTACCGCATCGACTTCAGATGGCTGCCGGAGGATCAAAAGGCACCGGATCATAGCACTTTTGCCCGGTTCCGCACGGGACGCTGCAGGGGTGTGGTGGAGGAGTTGTTCTACCAATTTGTTTGTAAATTGGAGAGAATGGGGGAAACAGACCACATATCCACAGGCAATGTATACCTTCTCTGCTCCTGTGAAATCACTCAGCATGACTTCAATATCCGAACGATCTGCTCCACGGTTTCCATATCCGCACTCCCATGGACGTCCCGTTAGCTCCTCCAATGTGGATGGTGATCCCACCCGGGAGAGCCAATCCTGTTTCTGTATGTGATGCTGCGACTTCTGCAAACTGGATTCCCTGCTGGGCCTCCGCTATGGTATACAGCCGTTTTTGCCATTTGTAGTACGTTTGGCTACAGATCCCACGTTCTTTACACCATATCTGCACACTCTGGCCACTGTTCCTGCATTCCGCGACTCGTTCCCCCCAGATCGCCAGCTTGTTCTGGCTATTCAGCTCCCGTAATTCTCCCATCGCCCTCTTCCTCCGTTTCTCCCGTACAGTCTCCTCTCTATGTGTAGACTCTACGCGCTTTACAGAGATATTCTCTCATTTTTTATGCTTCCTCTTCTACCCGTCGCTCCTTTTAACGGTTACTTTTCTATATTTAGTTTTGTCCCAAATTGCGTTTTCTAAAACAGAAGAGACCAGATGGACAGCTGATCCCATCTGGTCTTTTGACAGTTCTGAATCGTGGATACCCACACTGCTGTATCAATGAGTCGTTCTTTTTTCTTTTACTTAATAAAATTTCGTGCTGCATTTAGCTGACCTCCATCAAAAAAGATCTTTAATAATATTTTCAAACGCAGGCCACTTGGCATTGTACGTGTCTAAGTAGAATCGCTGTCCAAACTCATTTTGCACAAATCGACGTTCCACCTGGAATCAGCCGCACAGTTCATTTCGCAGGGTGGTATCAGAGGAGACGGGCTCAACCCAGACTTGTTCAAAATTCGCAATGTTGCCGCGTTTTAATGGGCTGCCGCAGGGCAGCTCTGCCACAGAGCGGTGACAGCACAAGTACTTCTTTTGCGTCCGTCATAGATAAAACACCTCCGTCCACAAAACAAAGCTGACCTTTGATAATATCGACAAACGCCCAGCCGCACTCAGGAATATACACTGGCGTCCCATGGAGCGCCGGCAGAACCCCCAGCTGTACCAGGCGGAGCGTATCCATGCGAGGGTCACTCTTATTTGTCAGACCCAGCAGGAAATCTGTTGTAACGCCATAATACTCCGACATTCGAACTAGTGCATCCACAGAGGGACTTTTTCGCTCAGCTTCCCATGCGGAAAGCGTCGGCTGCGACACCCCCCAGATCTCTGGCGGCAGCTGTCAGTGTTATCTTTTTCATTTTTCTTGCCAGCCTATATTGGCGTAACATCGGCGCTCCTCCTTATTCCTGTGTGATTTTCCAGTGTTGCAAACTATTTTTTCTTTTCGATAATCCACTCACCATTCTTTGCATAACCTTTTCTTGTTAAAAGCCTTTTGCTTTTTAGTTTTCGAATATAACGTTCAACTGTTGGTTTTGACACGCCGAGCTGGACCGCAATTTTTTCAGCAGATAATGACGGGATGATTTGATAATTTCCAAAATAGATTTTTCCCGTCCACGCAGATCCACCGTCATTACTCCATCTATTTCAAACAAAAGTCCAAATTAAAACACATAAGATTTTATCAGTTTATATGTTCTTTTCAACCGCTTAAGTCTTTTTTCGACTGCAATTCATGACCTAATATTCTCTCTACTGAGTTTATCAAGAGCGGTATCGTCGCTTTCTCAAGTTCTTCCATTTTCTCCAATAATTGAATCATCTTTTTCTTTTTTTCGTCGCCTACCTGACACTCCGACTTTATATTTCCTTTAAGAATGATAAGGAGCACTTGCTGAGCTTTCTGCACAATATCCTTATATGTATAATATATCTGATTAAAATCATTTGGTTGTATCCAACCATTAGTGCGTAGAAACTCTATTCTTTTCAACATAATGAATTTGTGCTCATACAGTGAATAGAACACTCTGGAATTGTGAAGTACGAATTCAAAAGAATTTATGATACACTGATAAACTGATATCCCGAAAGTCCGTTCCATTGGCACCGTAATAAAAGAACACCTATCAAACGAATTCTTACTTGTCAGATATTCCTTCAAAAAGGATATCATTAATTTCGGATTAAATTTGAAATCTTTTTCTGGTGAGGCCAATGTGATACGGTAAATATAATCTTCGTTGATCTTTTGCGGCATACCAGAATTTATTGATTGTTCTATTAAAGCGAATGGGACTTCTGAAGCTGATACTATATACTTATCATCATAGCCAAATACATGATACACCTCTTTGCATATATCATATCCATAGATCAAATTAACATGATTGAAATCCCATTTCTGATATGACCACCTGCCTGGAATAAACTTTTCATTAAACAAAGCTTGAACATAGTAATTATTATTAATGGACTCCATAACAAATTCCCTAAAAGGAACCATTTTTAGAAGATCACACCGATCCATCACCTCTGTAAAAAGATAAGGGTTATTGATTAAATAATTCCCTCTAATTTTTTGGCCAGTAAAAAAATCCAATTCTACATCTTGCATTTCATTCAACTCACCCATAGAAGAATCACAGTGCAGTTGGATATAATTGCTATAGAACCAATTATAATACGTAAAGGAACCAGGTTCATAATAAGTACCAATATAAATCTCGTCTGTAGGACATTCAAATGCTTTATAAATAACTGTCCAATCTTCCCCATTGTCTGATACTTCAGAACATAATTGCGAATCCTCTCTAGTCACTCTGATCCAAACTGGAAGCATCTGGTTGACATGCCGTTGAATCTTCTTCGCAGAAGATAAATCTCGCCAATCTAAAGTGCATATTCTTTTTTCAGCGACATACATACTTTTGATTAATGTACTTTGTGTCGGATCAGGTGTTTCAAAACAAACTGAAATTCCGACTTCTGTCATAATATTGACAGGCTTCGCTTGGAGAATCTTTACACAAAAAGAACCATTTCCTGTTACCTGATAAAAATCAAAATACAAACGATTTTCTAGTTCTATCGAAGAATTCATATTGACTTCGGTCATGCCTTGCCGCACTTCAATAACAGGATCGCAACTAATAAACGTTTGGTCTTGTCCAAGAACATGAAATCCCTCAAGTGTTGCGTGATATGCGACATCAATTGAGTTATATAACATGGGATTGTCGATAATTGCATTTGAAAATGCGTGGTGGGCATAGCTTCGAACGAAAGGTTTCTCATTCAGCGGTAATTTCTTTTTAGTTATTAGAGCCTTATTTTCTTCCATATTTTTCAGCCTTTCATCATCACTTACATATATCCATATTCTTTTTTGACGTTCCTAAATCCTGATATTGTTGAATGGCTTTATTACAAAGATACTGAAATTAATTATCCAGTGGTGCAAACAGGCGACAATTACTACTATTTGAAGCATCCGTTCAAATTATTTGCTTATTCCATAAAAAATACTTCCAACTTAGCCGAGAATTATTTTCATTTTTAAAGCATGGTTTTCTGATTTTTGCTTTTTGACATCTCATTTTGAGTTTCCGCATACTCCCTCAGTTCATTTGTCTTTTTTTTGCTGTCACGGCAACATTTGTCCCGAAATTCATCCTTTCCTCAATATTTGTTACTTCAAAACCTTCTTTCTCAATAAGATTCAGTAATTCCGACAAATACATATATCTATAAATAATAGAATGGTTGTATCGTTGTGTATTTCTATATAATTCATGAACAAAGTCTACTCTATGTATCTGCTTTTCGGGATCAATTGAATGATGTGCATGTACAATGAACAATTTATTTTTTTCCACTCTAAAACGGCTACACTGATCTACTTTCCTTTTTGCAATAACGTCCTTCCACGGAACAAAAATATCTAGAATTAATCTTCCGTTATTATCTAACAGTTTGTAGCACATCCTTATTAAATTCTCTTGTAATTCTTTATCTGCTATAGCACATAAAAAGCTATCCGGCAAAACAATCGTACTGTATTTTCTATCTGGCTTATAATCAAAAACATCGCAACAAAACAATGCAATATTATCAACAACGTATTTCGGTTCATTCATCAGTTTTCTTCTAACTATATCATGAACCGCTTGTGAAGCATCAACACTATCAATTTTATATCCAGCTCTTGCCATTGGTAACGTCAATAATCCCGTACACGTTACCAACTCCAGCACTGTCGCCTCTCGATCATTCGGCAGATTATCAAGATAAAACGTTGTTGCATAATCCTTTTCTTTCCGTTCTTTCCCAAAGTAAGGAGAAAAATCATATATTTCAGCCAAAAAGTAATCATAGCCTTCTTTTTTTTCATTCACCTCAGCACTACCTCCTGAATCAAAGACTCTACTTTGTCAAGTAAAACTTTTCCTTTGGCAGATAACCTGATCCTATTATTCTTTTGTTGACTATATCCATTCTCTTCCAGTTTTTCTAAAATCTCATGAAGATATTGCTCTGCAATTTTTCCATATTTCTCTTTGATCCTTTCAGTATCAAAATCATTTTTCTTTATCATAAATGATAGATCCCATATCAACTGTGACGTAATGTTCTGTCTAACCAATCTGTATCTCATTTTATTACAACCCGTAACGCTATTACAATTCTCCTCAATTATACTACTATTATGAGAAACCGAAAAATTGAGATAAGAGTACGCCCCAGCCCCAACACCTATCCATTCTCCCCCATCTATTTGATGTGCAGAATACAAATATAGCGGTTTGTTTTCCCTCGTCCAATAATACATCGACTTCGCAACAAATCTTTCTTTATACATTTTGTCTTCTACATATTCCATAGTCTTGATCAATTCATCTTGAGATAGATAATTAGCCCCCTGATGATAGTCGAAAAAAAAAGATTTTTTCTCTAATCTGTACGGGTATATAAAAACATTCTTAAGCCCCAATTCATTAACAGCTTCCAAGTCATTTTTTACATCTAAAAGTGTTGAATTTGGTAATCCTACAATTAGATCGATTCCTACATCTAAATTCTTTTTTCCAAGTGCATATCTCAAACACCTTTTTATATGATTAACATCCTCCATTCGATTTATCTCACGAAGTCTGTCCGAATTAAATGTCTGTATACCAATATTCAGTGTTACATTCTGGTAACCCGCAAGTATATCTATTTTGTCCTGTGTCAACGATTCCGGATTAGCTTCAAACACTATCTCTGGCGTATCACCACTAAACTGCCCTATTATAACATCTAAAAGTCTCTTTATCTGCGGTACGGAAAGAAGAGATGGAGTTCCTCCACCAATATGTACCGCTTTTAGGACACACCCCTTCAGATTATTCATATTCATTTTTATTTCATCTATAAGATTATCCAAATAGCTATCCATGGCAGCTTCATCTTTGAATATCATAACTGGAATTGAACAAAAATGACATTTTTTCCTACAAAATGGAATATGAATATAAAGGGCATACTCTTTTTGCAGTGACTTTTCAGCGAAAATTGTTTGCTTCACATTTGGTATGAAAAACATAGGTATTTCTTCTCTATCGATTACAGCATGATTCATATTTCACCAATCCCTCCAACCTAATACTGTAAAAACTCTTCCTCAGGTTCAGCAAAATAGTCTATAACTGTATCAGCAAGCAATGTAGTATTCAAGACAGTATTAAAATCAAAAATTGGCACTGTCACTTTCTGAGCCAGTCTGTTATAAAACTCCATATACTCAAAATCTGTTATTGCCTCTCTTTTATACAGAGATCCTAAAGTCTGTCTCATCGTCACCGGATATACCACTATTCCTATACACTTACTGTCCACCAATGCTTCTGTGCTTCTCATTGTCCGAAGGATGTAATCTATCTCATCATAGGTATTTACCACTAGAACAAAAGCATCTGGCATAATACCATATAGAAATTCTGATTGAAATAGAGGAATATTTTTTAAATTTGAATACCCATACAATGCGGTGTTTGTCTGTGCACCTACAATACAAATATCACATTCCTTCATTTCAATGTCATGCAATGCCTGGTTAAGCAACAAAGTATTATGATAACCAGAGGTATACACTGTTGACTCATAGCCATATGGGTAACTAAAATCCAAATCAAAACAAAACGACGTTGGTTCAGTTCCTATCTGCCCTACCTGGAACCCCGCATCCTGTAATTTTTTACGCAATGATAATTGAACCGTAAATTTCCCCTGAGATGAACTGGTTCCTATAACTGCTACAACTGGCATCTGTATATTAAATAACTTTCCAAAACGGCCTTTAGGAATATTTTCATATCCTATACGAGGAAAGTACGTATTCTGCTCAAAAAATTCTTTATTCCGAAACAATATATAATATTCACTAATATCATCAAAAGCATAAATCTGTTTTCTGTAAGTAATACAGTTATAAATTATCTCTTCCATTAGATCTCTTTTGCATACAGCAGATAACTCCCTAATATGTCCCACAATTATACCATCGAACTTCTCATCATTCCACTTTATGCTCTCAAAATTTTTTATTATACTATTATTTATCTTTTTATATTTTATAATATCCGATATTTTTTTACCTACCAAAGCCTTGTACTTTACATCATATGTGTCTACTATTTTGAAGTCCAAAAGGTTCTCATAAGCATATATAGAATGCATTTCTTTATTAAATGGAAATGTTATAAACTTATTTCCTTTCAACCACGTTGGTCTCCCCGGAGGTAAGGCGTATTCCTCAAAATCGTTTACATATATAGCCTGTTCTTCAAGTGTTCGCTTAATGTTTTCCTTTTCTGTTCCTTGAATGAGTAAACGTATTATTATATTTGTCACATTTGCACAGGCAAAACTATTTCCATCCATTATAGTATATCGCGGGTAACTCCACGCAACCTTTTGGCTCTTTCCATATCCCAGAATATTTACACACGAATTTCGAACGTACTCATATTCGGTCCTTTTGTTTGCTTTTTTAGATGTGTCTACCCCAACAACATTTTCAAAAAAAGCCGGATATGAGATTGCTCCATCATTATCATATGCAGATACAATTATGGTTCCGTGTTTCTCAATTTCATCACACAATGCCTTAAGCTTTTTTATATGATGTACATTGTCAACAGCGACAATACCAAAGCTCATATTTATAACATCATAAATATTATTTTTCACAACATATTCAAGGCATTCTATTAAGCTTTCTATTGTACATTCATAAAAATTCTCAAACAGTTTTAATACATAAACATGTATCTCTTTCATATTTAGCTTCTTAACCACCAAACTAAATATTGCTGTTCCATGTCCCACATTATCGCAAACATCAGTCAACCCATTCTGGTCTCGAAACCCCGTTGTATATATCTCTGTTTTCTCAAATATCGGATGATTTGTCACGCCCGAATCAATTATCAGCACATTCTTCATCTTCATGCTCCTTTAGTTGCACTTTTTGCTACACTATCCATCCATTTCTGGAACATATCGGTAAACGCATAAATTGTTTTCCCCTCTACCGATCACTTTGAAATCCTTTATGTTTTCCATATACTTATTCATACTAAGCGAACCTGCCAAGAAAAGAATCACTTCTCTGGGTCTTTCCTGAATAGAAATCATCAACGCATTTAAAACCTTTATCCCTATCTTAAGCGTAAACGGATTATACATAAATACTTTGTTTATATCAGACGAAAAAGTATAATTTTTAGCATTCATACATAACAGTTCATAATGCATGTCCGGGTTATTCCTTTGACAAGCCATCATATTTGCATTCGCATCTGCAAGCAATTCCTTACTCAAGTCCACGCCATATATATTACGGCATCCAAATAAAAAAGCCTTTACTAAAACACGCCCTTTTCCACAACCGATATCAACAAAGCCATCTTCCTCCTTAAATGGGTATTCCTTGAATAGACGGTTCAATTTCCGATACGGATATGGCTCATACATAAAGTTAATCAAATTATCATGTTCCTTTAATTTGATTGCTCTGGTCGTATTAACATGGTAATACCTGTCTATTACTGACTCATATACCGATCTAAACCAATACTTAAATTTTGGATATTTCTTAATTCCAGTTCTGCGATCAGTATTTGGGGATCTATTCTGTTTACGAAGTTCAGTATCCATTTCCAAACATATCTCCTTTCTCATTTCGCTCCGTTTCGCTATACAATCCTGCCTGCGAATCCCAAAGTTCTTTGTATTTTCCGGCATGTCGCAGCAATTCCTCATGCATCCCCTGTTGGACCAGCTGCCCGTTATGGAGCACCAAGATAACATCACATATCTTGCAGCTATACAACCTGTGCGAAATAAAAACACAAGATTTATCTTTGCAGATTTCATGGAAATCCCGGTAAATCGACGCCTCGGAAATAGGATCAAGGGCTGCGGTGGGTTCGTCCAGGATGATAAGAAGTGCATCCTTGTATATGGCACGGGCAATTGCTATTTTTTGGCTTTCCCCTCCTGATATTTCTATGCCGTTATCAGAAAAATCATTATAGACGCATCGATCAAATGTGATCCCCCACCTTGACAACCATGTATCCATACCGAGCTTTTGTAGAATAGCACGCTGTTTTTCCTCATCAAAATTATTCTTACAGGAGATTACGTTCCCAAGTTCAAGCGCAGGCAGCGAAAAATCCTGAAAAACAGCTCCTATCCTATCCCAATACTGCCTTTTGTCAAATTTTTGCACATCAACACCATCGATTTTGATGACTCCCCGATTCGGTTCATACAATCGGCAAATCAGTTTGATCAACGTGCTCTTTCCGGCTCCGTTTTCCCCTACCAGCGCCATCCTTTGGTTTTTTTTCAAAGTAAAGCTGACATCCTTAAGCACCCACCGCTCCTGTCCCGGATATTGAAAATAGACATGATCAAAAGTCAGCTCTTGAAAATCCAAAGGAGCCATTTTCCCCTTATCCTCCGGCAATTCTTCTTTCATGTCTAGGAGCTCAAGAAACGGTTTCATCAAAGCACCATGACCAATAATCTCGCCGCTTACCCCCACCAATACAACAATAGACTGTATGAATGACTGGATACTATTGATGTATACCACCACATTGCCGACTGATATCTCTTTTGCATAAGCCTTTCCTATGGCCAGCGCGTATATGAAAATGTTCAGTACTTCATTGCAGACAACGGTCACACATGGTATTTTGGCCTTCTCTTTTCCCAACTTCTGCCAAAGCGTATATCCAATCGAAGATGTCCAAAGATTGTCAAAAAAGCCACACAAATAATTATTTAGCCCATTCACACGAATATCTTTTCCAAAATGATAATTCGAGATAAACTGCATATATGCAAAAGCACTTCCATTAGTTTGGTTTACCTCATCATTGAGTTCGGATACACGGATATTTTGCAACGATTGAAGTCGGAAAGTAATCAATGTACTTATAATAACAATGGCTGCTAAAATAATTACTGGGTATGGAGATGTCCAAAAGGATACCTCTCCCACACTCGTCTGCATAATGAATATACGTAAAAAGATAAGCGCCGCTGTAATTAATGACATCAAATTCCTTATAATCAATTCAAAATCCAAAACAATTTTCTCTATCCCGCCGCTTCTCATCTTGGCCTGCTCAATATTCCTTTTCAGTTCTTTGACTCTTGCAGACTCGACATCTACAAGGGACAAATTCAACTCATGAAGACTGAGTTTCTTTTGAAATTCCAGTTCTAATCGAACTTCTGAAATTTCACGCCGTCGTTTCAATTCACCAAGAGCTAACCTTAGAATAACATTGATTCCTATTGTAAAAATCACAATAATCACTAGTAATCGAGTCGGTTCTTTCTCTATAAGGCCATCAATCATCAATTGCATTGCAATAACATTTATATAGGGCAATATTGCCTCAAACACGGCAATAAACAATACCAACAAAAATACTTGTGGAACCAACTGAAATAAATAACGAAACATCCGCATCAGATTTGTTATATAAATTTTGACTTCTTTCATAGTTCACCCCATCTATTCTCTTACCGATAATAGCTACTCTGAAGCTCATACATGGCTCTGTACTGCGTATTCCTATTCATGAGCTCCTCGTGCGTTCCACGCTCTGCGATTTGTCCTTTTTCCATAACGACTATGGTGTCACAGAGATTTGTCGACTTTAATCGATGGGAAACCAATATACAGCTCTTATGCTTTGACAAACTCATATATTTTTCATAAAATGCTTTTTCGGATATGGCATCCATTGCTGCAGTAGGCTCGTCTAAAATCAGAACCTGTGCATTTTTATATAAAAGCTTGAATATGACCCTTGCCAGAATCAGCCTCTGTTCCTGTCCACCGGATGGCACCAAACCGTTTGTATCCAATATTCGTGTAAGGGATTTTTGTACATCCAAAAATTCATTGTCCAAACCAGCTACTTCCAAACATTTTCTAATCTCTTCTACATAAGAATACGCTTCTCCAAAAGCGATATTCTCACCAATCGTCATTGGCAATATATGAATATCTTGGAAAGCCGTTGCCAAGAGCTTGTGATACTCAGACAATTTAATTTCTACAAGATCAACTCCATTGACCAGGACCCTTCCTTCGGTGGGTTTGTACAGTCCACAGATGATCTTGACCAACGTGCTCTTTCCGGCTCCATTCTCCCCTACGAAAGCTATCTTCTCATTCTCATGCAGCGTCAGATTTATATGTCTTAATACATACGGCCCATCATCACAAAAACGAAAAGATACATCTCTAAGTTCGATTGTGACTGGCTTCCTAATATCCAGTCTCATTCCCTTATCCGTGCAATCCCAATCCATAAATTCCCGGAATGTATGAACCTCAAGATTTCTCTGTCCAAAAGCAGATAACGTATTTGTTAATCCTGTGAAAAATGAAGATATGCAGGTTATAATCCCGAGATAAAATACAAATTCCCATACCTCTATTTTGCCAGTATAGACGGCCTCAATCGCTACAAAATACGCAAAAGCATTTCTGAGAGCCAGTATGAAACAATCTGAAACAGTTAAGAAAAAGTTAGATCTTGCACTCTTTTTGGCTAACTCGATACGTATTTTTGTCACACTACCAAGGACATTTGATATCCATTTTTGCATATCAAATAATTTTATCTCCCTAGCGCTTGTATTTCCAGACATATATTCATAGATGTAGCCCAGCTTTCGTGATGAATCGGAAATAGGCTCTCTCAAGGTATCCTGCATCTTCCGAACCGTAGCCGCTATCAAAAGATGGAGGAGCGCTGTAGCAGACAGTATAACGATTATCCACACATTGAATCTAACGATGATGATCATATTTACGATCAGACCTATGATATTACTTGTAAGTGGAGCGATCAAAGAAAGTATCCCCGGAATTCCCCTGTTGTCATTCAATATGGACATCAGTGCGTTCTGAAATTTGCTCTGACCCTCTGGACTTTCTGCATATGCATAATCTACTTCCATCTCTCTTCTAAATAAAGAAGAGAGGAACCCCATTTTACTGTTCAGCAAATATGTTCCCTGCATACTAGAGAGATACGTCATTACAGTATTGCAGATTAGCAATAGAATAAGCACCGTAGCAATCTTTGCGACCATCATATGATCGATGCCATTTCCGATGCCGTCAACAACCCATGCTGGTAACACTGCAACAGATAGAGGCAAGATCACGCCGATCATGGTCTGTAATATAATAACGACCAATAGCCGTTTCTCATACTTCCATGTCTTTGATAAGATATACCATATATTATCCATAATATTTTTCATTACACCTCATTTGGGGATAAAAAGCAGTTCCACAATTGCCTGACTGTTTCAATCTTTTTCTCCTGGCTATTACAAAACATTAGAACAGGAAAGCCTGGCAACTCGTCCGGCTTTCCCTCCATCTCATGCCTAAGCTATTACAATAAATTTTGGTTGGAAGCCCAGCATCCAGCAGGGCTTCTTTCCATCTCGTGCCTAAGCTACAATAAGAGGAGCAACTGGCTAACCATTTCCTCCTTGGACTTCTATATCCGTTAGAAAGACTGTCAGCCATCCTCTTGTTGTAGCATTCGATTTGAGCAGGTTGAGCCAGAGAATTCGCGTCACCAAATAGATTGAATCGGCAATGAGAAAAAGATGGGTTCCAGTTGCAAACTCATACTTGGAGGTAGATCAATGAACTCTGCTGGTATCGACATTTCCAAAGATAGAAGCACGATTGCCGTCATGCGTCCCTTTGGAGAGGTCGTCATCTCACCCTTTGAAGTAGGTCACACCGACAGTGAACTGAGCGAGCTGGCAAAGCTGCTTAAAAGCCTGGACGGCGAGACCCGCGTAGTCATGGAAGCCACGGGAAACTACCATACCCCGGTAGTCCATGTACTCCACAACGCTGGTCTTTATGCCTCCGTCGTCAATGTAAAGCTGGTGCATGGCTACGGGAACAACGATTTGAGGCGTGTCAAGACCGACAAAAAAGATGCCGTGAAGCTGGCAAACTATGGCCTTGACCGCTGGCTTACCTTGCCCAGGTACATTCCCGAGGAAGATACCCGGCTACTGTTGAAAAACTGCTATCGTCAGTACAAGCAGTATTCCAAGGTGCAAACTGTGCTGAAAAACAACTTGATCTCCTTGCTGGACACGGCTTTCCCGAATGCGAACCGTTTGTTTACCAGTCCTGCCCGTGCGGATGGCAGCGAGAAATGGGTAGACTTTGTATCCGAGTTCTGGCATTGCGAATGTGTTTCTAAGCATTCCGAAAAGGCATTTACAAACAAGTACCACCGATGGTGCAAAAAACACGGCTACAATTTCAATGAGGAAAAAGAGCATAACATTTACACCGAAGCCAGTGGACACATTGGCGTTATGCCGGTGTCCGGCACCACAAAGCTTCTCGTGGAACAGGCTGTGTCTCAACTCAAAGCATCCTCTGCTGCACTTGCCACACTCAAACAGGAAATGCAGGCATTGGCCTCCAGACTGCCGGAGTATCCCGTTGTTATGGGGATGTTCGGCGTTGGCCCGGCTCCCGGTCCTCAGCTTATGGCGGAGATTGGCGATGTCCGCCGTTTTTACTCGAAGAAGGCTCTTGTGGCCTATGCCGGCATTGATGCACCGCCCAACGATTCCGGAGATGTTACGGGCAGGCACAAGAGCATGAGCAAGGTTGGTTCCTCATCTCTGCGCCGAACCCTCTTCCTTGTCATGACTGTCTATTTGCAGAACTTTCCCTTTGATGAGCCAGTCTGCCAGTTCATGGACAAAAAACGCGCCGAGGGGAAACCCTACCGTGTCTACATGATGGCCTCTGCAAACAAATTCCTACGAATCTACTACGCAACCGTGAAAGCTTATTTGGAAACTTCTGAACAGATCTGACTTCCCCACATACCATTGGCTGGTCGCCGTTTCAATTTCGAGATGCTCAGTGGCTTGTGTTAGCATGCACTTTTTCATGATCTTAAAATTTCCGACTTCCCCTATTGACAAATCTTAGCAGGTCTACAATAAGAGGAACAACTTGGCTGGCTATCAGATTTTCGGACTTGCATGTCCATTAGACAAGCCGTAGCCATCCTTGTAATATACAGTAGTAGTTGTTAGAGCCCTTCCCAAGGACTATGTGCTACACTGTAAGGGATGCCGTGGATTGGTGCAGTTCTCCAACCAGAAGATGGTTTACGAAAGGTTCCAACCACAGCCCTTTGCAGTTTTGTTAATCAGTTAAATACCGCCAGACGGTTTATGTAGAACAAGGCTACAAAAGCAAAATGTTCTGTGGAACAGCATCACAAATATACCGTTGGAGGTTTTTGAAATGATCGTTTGCGTTGGTATCGATGTGGCAAAGGACAAGCATGACTGCGTTATCCATAACTCGGAAGGCGAAGTCCTGGCGGATGTGTTCACCATTTCCAACAATATGGATGGCTTCAACACTCTGTTGGAGAAGATCCAAACCTGTACTACACCACAGGATAAAATAAAGGTAAGGCTTGAGGCGACCGGGCATTACAGCTACAACATCCTCGGGTTTCTTCTGGACAACGGTTCTGGCCACCTATGTCTTGAACCCCCTTACGCACAAACCTCTACCGGAAAAGCCTTAGTCTACGAAAGACCAAGACTGACCGTGTGGATGCACGAACGATTGCAGCTATGCTTTTTATCCGATGTAGGCCTCAAACCCTACACAGATACAGCATACCACAACGAGGAGCTGAAGTCACTCACCAGATACCGTTTTGACAAAGTAAAAGAGCGTACTAAACTAATAACCTCAATTTCCAGACTGGTCTGCATCCTGTTCCCAGAACTGGAGAAGTTGGTGCCGACGCTCCACACGGTCTCTGTCTACGCCCTTCTGGAGGAATTTCCCGGAGCCAAACAATTGCCGGAGCACACCTGACAAGACTCAAATTCCTTCTGGAAAAAGCCTCTAAGGGACGCTACAAAAGGGATATGGCAGTGGCGATCTGGGATGCGGCACGAAACTCTATTAGCTCCAGTATGCCGGCCAAGTTCCTGGCATTGCAGCATACTATCCGGCTCTTCCGGGAACTGGATGCTGAAATCAATGAAATTGAAGCTATGATGGAGGAAATCCATTCTTCCATTACAACTATCCCCGGCATTGGCTACTGAATGGGTGCTATGATCCTGGCCGAAACTGGCGATCTTTCTCGATTTGCTTCCCCGGACAAGCTACTGGCCTATGCGGGTATGTCGCCACCTACCTATCAATCTGGGCAACTTAGGAACTGTTACCCTCACATGGAAAAGCGGGGCTCCAGATACCTTCGCTACGTCCTTTTCAATGCCACCAAGTATGTCTGCCTTTGGGATCCCACATTTTTTGCCTACCTTGCCAAGAAACGGGCGGAGGGTAAGCACTACAATGTTACTATTTCTCATGCGGCCAAGAAACTGGTGCGCCTTATTTTCGCAATGGAGAAATCTAGACAGCCATACCGATTGGCGGTATAAATGCAACAACTTGAATAGCCGCCAGGGGCCTAAATAGGCCTCAGCTTTGCTATACTCTTTTTGAACCTTCTGCCGATGTCCTCCACCATTCTTTTTGGGGGGGTGACTTTTAATAGTTAGTCTTTTGTTGCAGTGCTCGATTTGAACAGGTTAAGCCATGAGTTCACGCCACCCAACAGATTGATCTGGAACGAGAAAAAGGATGCATTCCTGTTGCAGATTCGTACTAGAGGTAGATAATAAACTCTGTTGATATTACATCTCTAAGGATAGAAGTACGATTGTCGCTTCCCTTTGGAGAGGTAATCATCTTACCTTTTGAAGCGCATCACATCAACAGTAAACTGAGCGAACACACTAAGCTACTCAAAAGCCTAAACGATGAGATCCACACGGTCTTGGAAATGTTGGGCACTGATTCGAATCTCGTCTCACAACTCATGGCCGAGATTGGTGATGTGGCAGGCTTAAGGGCATGAACATCTGATTTTCATGACTCTACCAACAATGACAGTCACATCCTTCGTTGGTTACATAAAGCACAACAACATTTTTGACGTTCTTTTTTGGCTTAAACAGCTTCTTTTTCATAGTTTTTCCTCGCTTCCTTAA
>PPYE01720885.1_pt1 | contig 24597 bp, 22 predicted proteins | sample 1559881 | NCBI WGS metagenome assembly PPYE01 (sample SAMN08240022, study PRJNA423297) | Human gut metagenome, whole genome shotgun sequencing project. | reverse complement strand
ACAGGCCCATAACAAAATCTTCTTCTTTTTTCATATCTTCTCCTTAATAAAAAGGCCAAAAATACTACCTTTGTACACTGTGTAAATAAAATCTATACAGATGAAGCAACACCTACGACCGATTATGTTTGTCGGAACCTGCTCTGATGCGGGTAAAAGCGTTATTAACGCGGCGTTTTGCCGTATTTTCAAGCAAGATGGTTATCAACCGGCACCGTTCAAGGCACAAAATATGTCCCTCAATTCCTACTCTACCCCGGAAGGCGGCGAGATGGGTCGGGCGCAAGTCGTACAAGCCGAAGCCTGCGGTATTTCCCCGCATACGGATATGAACCCGATATTACTAAAGCCGACAAATGATAAAAGCTCGCAAGTCGTATTAAACGGAAAGCCAGTCGGCAATATGTCCGCCAAGGATTATTTCGGGATACAAAACCAGAAGGAGGAGCTATTTAAGGAAGCTATCGAAGCCTTCAACCGTCTGGAAGCTCGCTATAACCCGATCGTATTGGAAGGAGCCGGAAGCATCTCCGAACTAAACCTGCGAGACCGGGATATCACCAATATGCGTATGGCGATGAAAGCCGGCGCCTCCACCTATCTGATCGCAGATATAGACCGGGGGGGCGTATTCGGCTCTGTATATGGAACGATCGCTTTATTACGACCGGAGGAACGAGTGTTAATGAAAGGGGTTATCATCAATAAATTCCGTGGAGACGCTTCTTTATTCGAGGAAGGACGGAGCCTGTTAAAGGAATTGACTGGGATTCCCGTGGTCGGCGTAATCCCATGGTTTCGGGATATCAAGATAGAGGAAGAGGATTCCGTAGCGTTGGATATGAAAAATAACACTTATAAAGACGGGAAAATCAATGTAGCTATCATCCTGCTGAAACGAATGTCTAATTTCACGGATTTTGATGTATTGGAGATGGACCCCCGTTTCAATCCTTATTATACCAACAATATCGATGAGATAGAGAAAGCCGACATCATCCTGCTCCCCGGCTCAAAGAATACGTTATCGGACTTACAAAGCCTGCGGGCCAATGGGATAGCGATGGCGATTATCCGGGCGCATAAAGTGGGTAAAAAGGTGATCGGTATTTGCGGTGGCTATCAAATGATGGGAGTCCGCTTGGAAGATCCGGAAAGTATCGAGGGAAATATCCCGGCGATTCCCGGTCTCGGTCTTCTGCCTCAATGCACGGTCATCGAGCAGGAGAAGATCACGAGACAAAGCGACTTTGCTTTCCTCCCCTCCTCGGAGAATAAGGATTGTAAAGGATACGAAATACATATGGGACGAACCACCCTATTGGGTGACGCCCCCGAACAGCCCGTAGCCCGACTGGAAGACGGACGAACGGACGGATATTACCTCAACAACCGATGCTGGGGAAGTTATATGCATGGTATCCTTGATAATCCGGCCGTATTGGACAACTTAGCTGAGGGCTTTGACACGGAAACGACTACAGGTCCTTTCGATTATGCCGCTTTTAAGGAAGAGCAGTATGACAAACTCGCCGCCCTCGTAAGGGAGCACGTGGATATGGAATATATTTATAACAGTATTAAAAACTAATATCATGAACAGACGTACTTTTATGCAAAAAACCGGACTTATCATGTCCGGACTTACTTTATCGCCGCTTATCGGTAAATCGTATTCCTCCATATACGGACAAACCGCCCCTAGCAACAAAGTAAAAGTAGCCCTCATCGGATGCCGTAGCATGGGATACGGGGATTTGAATACTTTTCTTGATTATCCGGAGACGGAATGCGTGGCTCTTTGCGATGTCGATGACGAATGGTTAAACAAACGGGCTGCCGACGTTGAGAAGAAAACAGGGAAAAAAGTACCTCACTTATATAAAGACTGGCGACGAGTAATCGATAATAAAGACGTAGATGTAGTCATTATCGGTACGCCGGACCATTGGCATTGCCTTCCGACGGTCTGGGCTTGCCAAGCGGGAAAAGACGTATATGTAGAGAAGCCGCTCTCCAATACGATCGAGGAATGTAACCTGATGGAAAAAGCCGCCCGTAAATATAACCGGATCGTACAGGTAGGCCAATGGCAACGTAGCGACCCGCATTGGGACGAGGCGGCTAATTTCTTGAAAGCCGGAAATATCGGACGGATCCGTACGGTCAAGGTCTGGGCTTACCAAGACGGCAAGCCGACACTTCCGGTTAAACCGGATTGCGACGCTCCCGCCGGTGTGGATTACGATATGTGGCTAGGCCCGGCTCCTAAACGTCCGTTCAATCCTTATCGCTTTCATTATAATTTCCGTTTCTTCTGGGACTATGCCGGAGGCTTGATGTCGGACTGGGGCGTACATTTACTGGATTATGCCCTTGAGGGAATGAACGCGGGTCTTCCCACCCGTGTATTCTCAGGCGGCGGCAAGTTCGCCTATCCGGACGACGCTATGGAGACACCCGATACTTTAATGGCGACTTATGCCTACGATGATTTTAATATCATCTGGGATCACGCTTGCGGAATCAATCACGGACTCTATAACCGTAAGGAAGGATTAGCGTTCTATGGGGAGAATGGTACGATGGTACTCGACAGGGCCGGTTGGGAAGTCATACCGGTCGTATCCAATAACGTAGCTCGCATGGAAGCCGTTCCTTTCAAGAAAGGAGAAGGCAAAGGACTTTATAATCATGTGGGAAACATGTTGAGCTGCATTAAAAGCCGTGAGCTTCCGAACGCCGATGTCGCTATCGGTGCCCGTGTAGCGAAGATGGCTCATCTGGCGAATATCTCCTGCCGGGTTCAACGGGAAGTTCATTGGGATGATAAAAACAATTTGTTTGTCGGCGATAACGAAGCTACCGCCTTGTCGAAAGCCTATTACCGGGCACCTTGGGAATTACCTAAATTGTAACAATCGCAGCATAACGTTAAAATTTTGACAAACAATAAACAATGCCCTAGTAAGCTTGTTAGAACTATAAAAAACGAACAATACGTTTAATTCTAAATTAATACAGCTATGGCAAAAGAAAGCGTCAAAATTTTAAGAGGGAAATTGGATGTCGACAATTTATTATCTCAACTAAACGCCGCGTTAGCGGAAGAATGGCTAGCATACTATCAATATTGGGTAGGAGCCTTGGTCGTTGAAGGAGCCATGCGTTCCGACGTACAAGGTGAATTCGAGGAACATGCCGAGGAAGAAAGGCATCACGCCCAATTATTGGCAGACCGGATCATCGAATTGGAAGGAGTTCCGGTACTTGATCCGAAACAATGGTTTGAATTAGCCCGATGCAAATATGATTCACCGACAGACTTTGACGTAGTAAGCCTTCTGAACCAGAATGTCGCCTCCGAGCGTTGCGCCATCTTGCGTTATCAAGAAATCGCTAAATTCACGGACGGCATCGACTTCACGACTTGTGATATCGCTAAGCATATCTTAGCTGAGGAAGAAGAACACGAGCAAGATCTGCAAGACTATTTGACAGATATCGCACGTATGAAAAAATCTTTCCAGAAATAATTTAGGAAAGGGAAAACTCTTTACAACAAAAATCCCTTGAGAGAATGTCTTAGAGACATTCTCTCAAGGGATTTTAATTTCAAGCACATTAATGCTTTGTCCCATGCAACAAAGCGTCATATAATAAGGCATCCGCCACTTCCAAAGCGATTTCCTCATCTTTCAGATTCCTCAAGATCGTCAAGCCGAACTCAAACATAAAACCCGGCCCCTTGCTTGTGATGATATTTCCATCCTGCTCTACTCCATTATCCGTAGGGGTAGCGCCTACCATTGTTGGTTCGAAGAAAGGAAAACAGGTAGCCCTTTTCCCTTTTAGCAATCCAAGACCACCTAAAACCATCGGTCCGGCACAGATAGCACCGATTAATACGCCTTCCTCCGTTTTCTCCTTGACTAATTCTTTCAAATGGGCATGCGCATTTAAATGGTTGCTTCCGGGTATTCCACCCGGCAAAATCAAGGCATCGACACAACTGAAATCCGCCTCCTCGAACAGGTAATCAGCCATTACCGGAATATCATGAGCTCCTATCACCAATCGGTCACCCGTAATAGATACCATCATAACCCGTACACCACCACGCCTCAAGACATCAATCGTACCCAAGGCCTCTATTTCCTCAAAGCCTGTCGCTAAAAAGACAACCGCATTTTTCATTTCTTTTTTATTTAATATAGTTGACATTCACTTAAAACAGAAGGATCATCCTTCTACACAACAGCCTTATCCGTAACAACCAATGGTAAGGTGAACCAGAAAGTGGAACCTTTGCCAAGCTCAGATCGCACACCGATCTCGCCACCCAACTGCTCTACAATCATCTTGCAGATCGGTAGTCCCAAACCAGCCCCTTGATAAAAATCATCCAATTTCACGAAACGCTCGAAAACAGACTCCAGCTTTTCCTCTGATATCCCGATTCCGGTATCCATGACAGAGACACGTACGAACATATCTTCCACCTCATAAAAAAGCGAGATAAAACCTTTGGAAGTAAACTTAATGGCATTAGACAAGAGATTTAACAAGACCTGTTCTACCCGGTGCGGATCGATCCACAGACGAACAGAAGGCATGGCGACCGAGTTATATAATAATGCCACATCGGAAGTCATCTTCAAGGATTGTACCACATAGGCCTCTTGGCAAATATCCCTCAATTCAACTTCCGACACGTTATAGTTTAACCGACCGGACTCGATCTTCGACAAATCCAGGATATCGTTAATCAGTTTCAACAATAAATCGCAATTCTTATTTATAATCGAAAAGTATTCCCTTTGCTCACTGGCATTAGTCGTTTCCGTCACGAGATGGGCAAAGCCAACGATAGCATTCAGCGGGGTCCGGATCTCATGGCTCATATTAGCGATAAAAGCGTTTTTCATCTTATCCGCCTCTTGTACTTTCATCAGCGCCAACTGGTCTTGACGTTGCTCCGTGATATCATTCAGCATGACCAATAACAGAGGCGAGGCTCCCGGGTCCGGATTCGTGATCAGTAAACGTACGATATTTACGATTCTCACCTCTCCATTCGGTTTCTCATACTCGACCATTTCCTTTACCATACGTCCCGTCTTGATCGTATGGTAATCTTCCGTTCGGATCTCATGCGCCCGCCGGGAATCAGGGAAAAGCTCGAAATCCGTCTTCCCTAAGATATCTTCCGCCTTGACCCCCGTAAATTCCTCCGCCGCCTTATTAAAATAGATATACCGGAAACCGTTGAAAATATCTTTCACCGTGATCTCCACAAATACGTTCGACAAGATCGTATCCATCAAGATATTTAAGAAGTTGATCGTATGCTGGCTTTGGCGCATCTCAAGTTCGTTATCGCTCGCGGATGGTGTCAAAGTGGCTTTTTCCAGATCGGCTTCCAGTCTCTCAATCCTTTGAATCAACTCTTCTTTGGAAAGGTGGTCATATTTTCCCATGGCCCATACATAAAGTTAAATTGCGTAATGGACAAAAATAACTATTATTTTTTTATTTACAACGGCTTACCGCCTAATAATTCTTATTTTCAAAAGGTCATTACTAATATTTTGACACAAAAGCATGGCATTATCCAAAATAAAAGATACATTTGCAATCTAATTTCATGAATTAAACACACTCTAATTGAAAAAACGATGATGTATTGGCAGAAAGAAATAGAAACCATGGATCGTAAAGATCTGGTAAAATTCCAACTGGAACGACTGAAACAAACCATAGAACTAGCGGGCAACTCCCCTTTTTACCATAAGATATTCAAAGAGAAAGGAATTACCCCGGACAGTTTTCAGTCCTTGGAGGATTTACAAAAACTTCCGTTTACAACGAAAGATGATCTTAGAAATAACTATCCGTTCGGATTGGCAGCCATCCCGTTACAGAAATGCGTACGTATCCACTCTTCCAGTGGAACGACAGGTAATCCTACCGTTGTCTTACATTCCGCCAAGGATTTGGACCAATGGGCTAACCAAGTAGCCCGCTGCATGTATATGGTAGGGCTAAGGGATACGGACGTATTTCAGAATACATCCGGCTACGGCATGTTTACCGGTGGCCTCGGTTTCCAGTATGGAGCAGAAAAACTAGGTGCGTTGACAGTGCCTGCGGCGGCCGGTAATACCAAACGACAGATTAAGTTCATCACCGATTTCGGCACCACCTGTTTACATATCATACCGAGCTATGCCACTCGTTTGGCCGAGGTTATGTATGAGGAGGGAATAGACCCCAGAAAGGATACCAAACTACACACCGTATGTATCGGTGCCGAGCCTCACTCGGAAGAACAACGTAAACGCATCGAACAGCTTCTGGGTGTCAAGGCTTACAACTGTTTCGGTATGTCGGAGATGAACGGGCCGGGTGTAGCCTTCGAATGTACGGAGCAGAACGGCTTGCATATCTGGGAAGACAACGTGATCGTAGAGATCGTAGACCCGGTTACCCTGCAACCGGTGCCCGAGGGAGAAGTCGGAGAATTGGTATTAACGACCATCAACCGGGAGGCGATGCCTTTACTCCGTTATCGTACCCGTGACCTTACTTGCATCTTACCGGGCGATTGCCCTTGCGGACGTACCCATAAACGCCTTGCCCGTTTCAAAGGACGTAGCGACGATATGATAATCTTGAAGGGCGTGAACCTATTCCCCATCCAAATCGAAAAGATATTGATGCAATTCAAGGAGTTAGGCAGTAATTACTTGATCACCCTCGAAACGATCGGTAACAGCGACGAGATGTTGATCGAGGTTGAGTTGAGTGACCTATTCACCGATGATTATTCCGCCTTACAGCGCTTGACGAAAGGTATCACCCGTCAATTGAAAGACGAATTATTACTTACGCCGCGTATCAAGCTGGTAGCCAAGGGATCTTTGCCAACCACAGATGGCAAGGCGGTACGAGTGAAAGATCATCGCAAGCTTTGTTAAATAAACAATTAAAATAACACCTTATGACAGTCAATCAAATTTCTATTTTCCTAGAAAACAAGTACGGGAAATTAAGCGAGATATTAGCGTTATTGGCGGAAGAGCGCATCCGCATCATCGCGGCTACCGTAGCCGACACCTCCGAGTATGGAATCCTTCGTATCATCGTAAGCGATCCCCAGAAGGCATACAAGATATTAAAAGAAAACAACGTCAGCGCAAACCTGACTGACGTATTAGCGATCGTAACCAGCTCATGCGCCGGAAGTTTTGCCAATACATTATCTTATTTCACGAAAGCGGGCATCAGCATAGAATATATGTATTGTTTCTCCATCCGGGAAAAAGCGATCTTGATCTTGCGTACGAACAACCGGGAAAGCGCCCGTGAGGTAATCCGCCGTCAGAATCTCGAGTATATCTGTGAAAGTGATCTAATAAAACTTTAATAGGCACGGATATATGTTCGGAATCAGCGACCCCGGTATTTGGCTGGCTTACCTTCTAGCGTTCGCCTGCCTCCTATTTTCTATTTGGTTCGGGATAACCACTTGGAATAAAGAAGACGACGAAAAAACAAACCCTACTAAAGGATCACGAAAATGAGTACGCTAACATTAGGCATTATTGTCATCATTTACATGTTTGTAATCGCTTGGTTAGGGTATCTCGGATACAGGCAGACGAAAAACGCCAGTGATTATTTATTAGGCGGACGAAAAGTAAACCCCATTATCATGGCTCTGTCTTACGGGGCGACCTTTATCTCGGCATCGGCGATCGTTGGTTTCGGTGGCGTAGCCGCTACGTTCGGCATGGGTATTCAATGGCTTTGCTTATTGAACATGTTCATGGGCGTAGTGGTAGCCTTTATCTTTTTCGGACGAAGGACCCGGAAGTTAGGCGAGGCACATAACGCACGGACTTTCCCGCAATTATTGGGATTACACTATAAGTCCCGGTCTATACAGATCTTCATCGCCTCGATCATTTTCATCGGCATGCCCCTCTACGCCGCCGTGGTGATGAAGGGAGGAGCCGTCTTCATTGAGCAGATGTTTCATATCGACCTTCATCTGGCCTTGTTGATCTTCACCTTGATCGTAGCGGCCTACGTGATTACGGGCGGAATCAAGGGAGTACTTTATACGGATGCGTTGCAAGCGGTTATCATGTTCGCTTGTATGCTATTCCTGCTATTTTGGTTTTACCATATCATGGACATGGGCTTTATCGAGGCAAACCAGAAGTTGACGGATATCGCCCCCATGGTGCCCGAACGCTTCAAGGCCTTGGGACATCAAGGATGGACAGCTATGCCCATCTCAGGCTCTCCACAATGGTATACATTGGTTACCTCATTGATCCTTGGCGTAGGAATCGGTTGCTTAGCGCAGCCACAACTAGTCGTACGCTTCATGATGGTGGAAAGTACCAAGCAACTCAACAGGGGCGTATTGATCGGCTGCGTATTCTTGATTGTCACGGTAGGGGCGATTTATCACGTGGGAGCCTTGTCTAATTTGTTTTTCCTCAAGACGGAAGGTGTAGTCGCCTCCGAGGCGGTAAAAGATATGGACAAGATCATCCCCCTATTTATCAATAAAGCGATGCCGGAGTGGTTCGGGGCGGTTTTCATGCTTTGTATTCTCTCTGCCAGTATGTCTACCCTTAGCGCACAATTTCATACCATGGGAGCGGCTTTCGGGGCAGACGCATTCCCCAAACTAGGACGTAGCAAAAATCCGAACTCTACATTAGGTGTACGTATCGGCGTGCTATGCTCTATCTTGGTCAGCTACGTTATCTGCTATACGCTAAGTGCGAGTATTATCGCACGAGGCACCGCCTTGTTCATGGGTATTTGCGCGGCTACATTCCTACCTACCTATTTCTGCTCGCTATATTGGAAAGGGGCTACCCGGCAAGGGGCCTTGGCCAGCTTATGGGTAGGAGGCTTGGCCAGTTTATTCGCCATGTTGTTCCTTCATAAGGCGGAAGCGGCTCCGGTAGGACTTTGCAAGGCTTTATTCGGACAAGACGTCTTGATCGATGTATATCCGTGGCATGCGATAGATCCGATCTTATTTGCTTTGCCATTATCGGCGATAACGATTGTTTTGGTTAGCCTAGCGACTCAAAAGAAGGCTTTTTAGCTTTTCTTATGAACCTCAAAACACTAATTAGCATTTATTCTATTGACAGATATATAGAAAACAGTACATTTGCACTGTGGTTTTTTCATAATAGTATTAGATTTAAGGTTAACAAAGTTGGTTAGGGGTTGCCGGGAGGCAATCCTTAATTGTTTTATAGAGGTCTAGATATGATTAAATACATTTTTCTACTATTCATACTTTGTTGCTCCGGTTGCCGGCACGCACAAACGGAAGATACCGTAATCAAGGTTTCGGTACTTCGTGGTCCATCCGTTATCGCATTCGCCGATTGGCTTGAGAATCCTCCAATTATAGATAACAAAAAAGTACAAGTAAAAGTGGTAGACTCGCCTGATCTGGCGCAAGCCTTACTGATCAAGCAGGAGACCGACATAGCCGTACTCCCCATGATCAATGCGGCGAACTTGTACAATAAAGGGATCAAGATCAAACTAGCGGGGTGCCCGATCTGGGGAACCCTTTACCTCGTTGAGAAAACTCCCTTGAAAGAACCGGCATTGTATGTATTCGGCAGCGGTACGACTCCCGATATCCTTACCCGGTACTATCTCGGCCGCCAACGATTAGATTATCCTTTGAATTACGCCTTCAATACCGCCGGGGAAATCACCCAAGGCATCTTAGCCGGAAAAGTAAATCGTGCCGTGCTCGGGGAACCGTTTCTAAGCATCGCTTTACGGAAAGACAGCAGCTTACGAATAACTGCGGACTTGAATCATTTTACAGACAGCGATACCCTCGGATTCGCCCAAACAGCGGTCGTATACACCCCGACGATGGAGAAATATCGTATCGCTTTTGAGGATGCCTTACGAGCCTCCTGCCAAAAAGCCGTACGATATCCGAAAGAGACCATCCATTCTTTGGAAGAACATGGAATCTTCGCCCAAGGGGCCTTAACTCCTAAGAGTATCGAGCGGTGTAAAATCTATTATTTATCAGCTATCGAGGCGAAAGACGCCGTCATGGGGTTCCTGCGTCTCATCGAACAGTATGAACCCAAGGCCGTCGGCGAGAGGCTTCCCGATGCCGGATTTATACCCCAAGAACAATGAGATTGCGAAAAACAATCACTACAATAGTCGCTACCGCTATCCTCTTGGCGGGATGGCAACTATTCGCCGTTATAGCCAACCAACCGGAGTTGGTACCTTCACTTCCTCGACTCGTACGGACACTTTGCGAATGGCTCGTCTCCGGTAGTTTCTATCAGTCGGTCGGAGCTACTATACTCCGGGGAGTCTTAGGCATGTCGATCTCATTCGTTTGTGCGATAGGGATGGCCGGGTTATTCGCCCGTTTTGAGTGGGTGTATGAATTATTCAGACCTCTGCTTGCCATCATGCGCTCGATCCCGGTCATATCCTTCATACTTTTGGCGCTTATATTCCTAAATCCGGAAAGCATCCCTTTGATGATCGCCTTTCTCACCATGTTCCCGCTACTAACAGAGAATCTGACACGGGGAATCCTCGACCTACGTCCGGGTTTATCCATTATGGCACGTCAGTTCCGTATCAAACGTTCCAATGTCTTATTCCAGATCATCTATCCGCAACTAAAGCCATTCTTATATAGCGGGCTTGCCTCCGCCACCGGATTCGGCTGGCGTGCGATCATTATGGGAGAAGTCTTGTCGCAATGCGCATTCGGAATCGGAAGCGAGATGAAAAGGGCGCAAAACTTTATCTCTGTCCCTGAGCTGCTCGCTTGGACGATCGTGGCGGTATTCATCAGTTTCTTTTTTGATAAAGGAATTAGCAAAGTCGCTGATATCACCCCTAAAATATCTTTCGCGAATGAGGATCAGACCATCCCCACCCCTACATTATCAGTTTTAGACACGAAAGATATAAGTTACCAATATGGCATACAGCACTTTTCCCATTCCTTTCAAAAAGGGATTATTTATGGAATTAGCGCACCTTCAGGCAAAGGAAAAACAACGTTATTAAACCTAATCGGAGGTATCTTATTGCCTACGGAAGGAGAGATACATCCCACAAGACACTTTGGAATCGCCACCATATTCCAACAACCGCAACTCCTGCCCTATCTAACCGCAGAAGAAAATATCATCCTCCCCCTCTCCTCTTTTCTCACGGAGGAGAAAGCCCGGCGAATCGCCCAAAAACACTTACAGGAAATGGAAATGGAGCCCTTCGGGAACCGATATCCTAAAGAGCTTAGTTACGGACAGCAACAACGTATCGCTATAGCTAGGGCATTGGCATACCCTTCTCCTCTCCTTTTGATGGACGAGCCGTTCAAAGGCTTGGATGAAGCCTTAAGCCATCGTATTATAGAACGAATACGAGAAAAGCAAATGAAAGAAGAACGGATCATTCTTTTCACGTCACATAATCCGGATGAGATTCGGTTGTTGGCGGATGAGGTGATTTACCTATAAATTCCAACCAAACTTGAATGTCTTATTTCACTTTCATCGGTTGGCAAGGTATCGTAAACCAGAATGTAGAGCCCTTTCCCTCCTCCGACTCAACCCCGATTTTACCTTTCAACTTCTCAATAATCGTCTTGCAGATAGAAAGCCCTAATCCTGTTCCTTGCTTAAAGCTGTTCAATTTCACGAAACGATTGAATATGCTCGCTTGAGACTCCTTACTGATTCCCATACCCGTATCCGTTACGTAGACATAGATACCATCATCGGTCAAACGATAACCAAACCGTATAGAACCCGAGCTGGTGAACTTCACGGCGTTGGAAAGGAAATTGGTCAAAACCTGAGTCAAACGGGTCTTCTCCGACACAATACAATAGTCATTACCGTCCGACTCAAAGATAACCTTTACACCCGGGGCCACTCTCAAGGCGAAAGCTTGCTGCTGGGGAGCGAATATCTCACTCAAACGCAGGGTCGTATAAATAAACTCCATCTTTCCGGACTCGATCTTAGAGATATCCAAGATATCACCGATCAACTGCAACAAAAACTCATTGCTACTCTCTATGATCCTCAGATATTCCTTTTTTTCCTCCTCATCGTCACTCTCCGCCAATAAGGTAGAAAAGCCGACGATGGCATTTAAAGGGGTACGTATCTCATGGCTCATGTTAGCGATAAAAGCGGACTTCATCCGGTCGCTCTCTTCCGCCAAACGCTTGGCCTGTACATCCGCCTCGTGCCGTTTATCGACGGTCATATCCCGAAGGATTCCGATCGAGCGGATCGGTTTGCCGTCCGGATCGGCCTCATAGACCTCACCGATCTTCTCCAGCCATACATACTCATCCGAGAAATAGCGACAAGGGAAACTGAATCGCATGGAATCGATCTCGCCCCGCATGAAAGCGGTTGTAATATTCTCATAGACCTTCCGGTAATCCGGATGGATCTTCTCCGTAAAACTAGCGTGGGTGATCTGCACATGCTTGATCTGGCCGTTTTCTTCCAAGGAAAGCTCCGCCGTACCGTTTACCAGATCCCAAAGCCACGGGTAGATCTTACCCGCTTGACATGCGAGCGCCAAGCGCTTATTATAGCTATGCAACTCCTCCTCGACCTGCCTTTGCTTTGTAATATCCCATGAAATCCCTACTAAATAAGGAGGCTTATCCTCACGGGGCGCTAGCAGTTTCATCGTATCCATAGTACGCAAGATACCTTTCGGATCGATCATTTGCTCCACGAAACGCTGCATCTTACCCGTTTTCACCACCTCCTCGTCCATATCCCTGAAAGATTGGGCGACGACCGGATCTAGAAATAGGTCAAAATCTGTTTTCCCGACCACATCATTATGATATCGTCCGTAAAGTTGGTTCATCAAAGGGCTGGAGTACACGTACCTGAAATTATCACCCGTATCCTTCACGAAAAAGTAGATGGGCAACGAGTCCACGATATTAGATAACAATCCTGCTAAATCCCTATAATCCTGTTCCAAAGTTTTGTTCTCCGTAGTATTAACTTCCATGTTGATTTTTTTAATCAAAGGCTTGAATATTCCGGCCGTAAAATTCTTGAAAATTAATGAAAGATACAAATAATAAGCCCAAGAAGTGAGTATCCCGACCGAAAATATAAGCAAAACCGTATATTTGTACTCCAATTCTAAGAAAACTAGATATGACAAACGTATTTCACACGCTTATAGCCCGTTTTCTACAAATTCCGGAAGGACAAGTGGAACGGACAATCGGGCTCTTGAACGAAGGCGCTACCATACCTTTTATAAGTCGTTACCGGAAAGAGGTGACCGGAGGATTAGACGAGGTGCAAATCGGTGCCATCAAAGATCAACTGGATAAACTGACGGAACTGAGCAAACGAAAGGAAACGATCCTCGCCACGATAGAAGAGCAAGAGAAACTTACTCCCGAGCTCCGGAAACGCATCGAGGAATCTTGGGATAGCACCGAGATCGAGGATTTATATCTCCCTTACAAACCGAAACGGGTCACCAAGGCGGAGATCGCACGCCGAAAAGGACTGGAGCCCTTGGCTAAGATCGTTATGATGCAAAACGAGAATAACCTATCCGCACGCATCAAGAGTTTTATCAAGGGGGAAGTGAAAAACGCCGAAGAAGCCTTGCAAGGGGCACGGGACATTATCGCCGAATGGATTAACGAGAACGAATCGGCACGTAATACCGTACGTAACTCTTTCGCTCATACCGCCATGATCACATCCAAAGTGATCAAGGGGAAAGAAGAGGAAGGCGCTAAATACCGGGATTACTTTGATTTCAGCGAGCCTTTAAACCGGGCCAGTTCCCATCGCTTATTGGCTCTCCGACGGGGAGAGGCGGAAGGTATCCTTCGTGTAAGTATCTCTCCCGACGCGGAATCTTGTCTGGATCGCTTGAACCGGCGTTTCGTAAAAGGTCGTGGAGAGGTTTCCGAGCAAGTGGCTACAGCTGTCGACGATTCTTTCAAACGCCTGCTGAAACCCTCTATCGAGACGGAGTTCTCCAACCAGAGCAAGGCGAAAGCCGATGAGGAGGCGATCCGGGTATTTGCCGAGAACCTCCGGCAATTGCTGCTCGCTCCTCCCTTGGGACAAAAACGGGTATTAGGCGTAGACCCCGGCTACCGTACCGGATGTAAGTTGGTCTGTCTGGATGCGCAGGGGAATTTACTGCATAACGAAGCGATTTTCCCGCATCCACCCCAGAACGAGAAAGGTAAAGCCTCCGCTAAGGTCGCCCAGTTAGTAGCCACTTACGCCATAGATGCCATTGCCATCGGTAATGGTACCGCCAGTCGTGAGACTGAGCAGTTCATCACGAATATACGATACGACCGCAAGGTACAAGTGTTCGTAGTCAGCGAGAACGGAGCCTCTATCTACTCCGCATCCAAGATCGCCCGGGAAGAGTTTCCCGAATACGACGTCACGGTACGTGGAGCCGTCAGCATCGGTCGCCGGCTGATGGACCCTTTGGCCGAGTTGGTCAAGATCGACCCGAAGAGTATCGGTGTCGGCCAATACCAGCACGACGTAGAGCAAAACGCCTTAAAAAAGAGTCTGGATCAAACGGTGGAAAGTTGCGTGAATCTGGTGGGTGTAAACGTGAATACGGCGAGCAAGCATTTGCTGACTTACATCTCGGGATTAGGCCCTACGTTAGCGCAAAACATCGTGAATTACCGGGTGGAGCACGGACCCTTCACTTCCCGGAAAGAACTGATGAAAGTCCCCCGTATGGGAGAGAAGGCTTTCGAACAAAGCGCCGGATTCCTACGGATACCCGACGGAAAGAACCCGTTGGATAACTCGGCCGTACACCCCGAGAGCTACCCGATCGTCGAACGGATGGCCAAGGACCTAAAATGCTCGGTAGCCGACCTGATCACCGACAAAGCGCTTAAAAAGAAACTAAAACTAACGGACTACCTTACGGATAAGGTCGGGATGCCTACCCTGCTTGATATCATGGAGGAACTGGATAAACCGGGCCGTGATCCCCGCCAAACGATCCAAGTATTCGCGTTCGATCCTACGGTGAAAACGATCGAGGATTTGAAAGAAGGGCAAGTATTGCCCGGTATCGTGACCAACATCACCAACTTCGGTTGTTTCGTCGATGTAGGGATCAAGGAAAACGGGCTTGTCCATATCTCCGAGCTGGCGGATCGTTTCGTAAGCGATCCTACCCAAGTGGTCTCCATCCATCAGCATGTCAAGGTGAAGGTTCTAAGCGTAGACCTATCCAGAAAACGTGTTCAATTATCCATGAAAGGGATCTAAACGATGAAAGAGAAGATTAATAAGACAAACGTGGCGCGCCTGCTGGACAAGGCTAAGATCGCCTACCAGCTCGTGCCTTATGAAGTAGACGAGAATGATCTGAGCGCTACGCATGTAGCGGAACAGCTAGGGGAAGATATCGCCCAAGTATTCAAGACCTTGATCTTACATGGCGATAAGAGCGGTTATTTCGTATGCGTGATCCCCGGAGCTGACGAGGTGGACTTGAAAAAGGCGGCCAAGGTATCCGGGAACAAGAAATGTGAGATGATCCCCGTGAAAGAGTTGTTACCGCTTACCGGTTATATCCGGGGAGGATGCTCGCCTATCGGCATGAAAAAGCATTTCCCTACATATATCCATCCTACGGCATCCGGCTTCGATAAGATCTATGTAAGCGCCGGACAACGAGGCTTGCAGATACAGATAGCCCCCGCCGATTTAATCAAGGTGGCGCAAGCTATAGAAGCGGATTTGATCGCATGATCTAACATCGCTGAGAGTACTTCGTAAGAAGTACTCCAGTACTCCGCAAAGAGTATCGCAGTACTTCCTAGGGAGTACTGGAGTACTCCTTATGAGGGACTGAGATCAAACAGCACATGATATCTTAGAATTTCTTAAACGTATACGTTCTTCCTTCGCAGCTCATTACCAGATTCGTCACAGATGACTGCTCGATCGTGAAAGTTTGTTTAGGTGAGGTCCAATCCGTATAACGCATGAATTGTTCCAAAGGTGTACCTCCATAGTTGACCAACTCCAGATCCAGTCTCGTATCTCCCTCCAACGTCTTATAACCGAAATTCGTACGATATACGTCCTTTGCCGGGTCATATAATTGGTACTCGAACAAAGAGGTCTGGAAGTTATACCAAACCGTATCCACCGTCTGGACCACCCCATTCGCCTCTACGGTTTTCAATTGCCATTTCCCTTCCAGCTTATGTTCCACCTTATTACAAGACACCAACGCCACGACAAAACAAGTTATCGCTATCAAATTTTTCATCATAATCCTCGTACTTATATACCTATATTGATTTGAAACGTCAAAGAAAAGAATTAATTTCCAAAGGACAAAGTTTTTAAGGATATCCTAGCCACAAATACCCAGAACTTTTTCTTCCTTCCCTTTGTTAATTGGGTAATTACAATACAAATATTATCCAATATGAAAACATTTATTGATAAAATGGATTATGCGGTCAAGAATTGGTGGTTATCACTATTGGTCGGACTGCTTTACATCATCGTCGCTATTTATTTAATGTTCGCGCCATTGGCGAGCTACGTAGCGCTTAGTATCTTATTCAGCGTCTCTATGTTCGTAAGCGGCTTGTTCGAGATCGCTTTCGCCTTGGCGAACAAAAAGGGTATCAGCAGTTGGGGATGGTATTTGGCCGGAGGTATTATCGACTTGATCTTAGGTATATTCTTGATGGCAAGCCCGGGACTTAGCATGGAGGTGCTTCCGTTTGTCTTGGCATTCTGGCTTATGTTCAGAGGCTTCTCGGCTACCGGTTACTCGATGGACCTGAAACGATACGGCACACGGAACTGGGGTTGGTACATGGTCTTCGGTATCTTGGCTATCCTTTGCTCCATCGGTGTTATCTGGCAACCCGCCCTAGGAGCCTTCACGTTGGTTTACATGATCGCTTATGCCTTATTAATAATAGGTATATTCCGTGTCATGCTATCCTTCGAACTGAAAAGCTTGCATAAACGGAATAAGGAAGCACAAGCGGAATAAGTCTGATTCAAGGATTAATTGGTCTATTTTTAAATTAAGAAGTGAATCAACAGCACTTTTACTACTTTTGTGTTCGATCATTAATAAAATAACGGATGAACGCAAACTTACCACAATTAGATTTGCCCCGGGATTATGTCGTAGGAAACGACATTACCGAGGCAATCTTAAACTTTTACAAGCAGACTTGCCGGTTAAAAGCAGGTATTTTCGCTTTATGCGTTGAAGGAAATTTAAGGGCATCCATCAACTTGACAGAGTACACTTTGAAACCGAATGATTTCATCACCTTGATGCCGGGAAGCATTATTCAGTTCTGTGAGCAGAAAGAGAGTTTCCGCCTTTCCTTTATAGGATTCTCATCCGAGTTCATGGACTGCGTGAACATGATAAAGTCTACGATGAGCGCCTTACCTACTATCTACGAGAATCCGATCATATCACTGAGTGAGGACCGGGCGGACTTCATTAACGATTATTTCCATTTGCTAGAGCGGGTACAAGCGAAAGAGAAATCCATAAACAGGGAGATGGTGAAACATATCCTGCTTACCATGATCCATGGGATCAGCGATTTGTATCAAGGGAAATCATGGCCTAACAAGATAACGACCCGTAGCGACGAGATCCACAAGAAATTCATCCAACTGGTGATGAAGAATTATACCTCAAAGCGGCAAACGGCTTTTTATGCCAGCCAATTGAGCATATCCCCCCAACATCTTTGCATGATTATCAAGCAAAAGACCGGAAGATCCGTATCGGACATCATAGCCGACATGGTCATCATGGACGCTAAGTCGCAATTGAAAGCTACAGACCTGACTATCCAAGAGATTTCTTACTCCTTGAACTTCCCGAACGTATCTTTTTTCGGTAAGTATTTTAAGCGTTACGTAGGGGTATCTCCACAGAAGTTCAGGAACAGTTAAGATCTAAACCAATGGAAAAAAGATTTTCTACCCACAAACATCATAGCCTCCGAATAATATCCGCCGCTGAATTCCGTCCTTTATATTGGCTTTTCTTTTGCTGATTAAAGCGCCAAATAACATTCAGTGATAAATTACGTGAATTATAATCTTCTGTCTGCTCAAAATTAACATATCCGATAGCCATTCTCTCTTTATAAACCATCGTTCTAAACAAGTCACTTGCTCGTATACCTACTTCCAGTTGCTTATTAAAAAAGGTTTTTTGAATGCCCAAGTTAAATGATTGATAGGGTTTAAACAAGACAACACCTACATTTCCTCCACTATTAATAAAATAATCCACTGTGATCATATAATCCCTAGGTAAAGTAAACATATTATTAAACCGTACATAAGCCCCCAATTTATTATTGGTAATCACATTACCCATATAGCTTGTCTTAAAAAAAGGTTGAAGTAAATTAAGTGTAAAAACAGGATTCCAACAACCGAAAGTATATTGAAAACCTAGCTGAGCCTTTAAAGATTGATACATATCATAGTTTTGATACGTACTTATAATCGTTGAACCATCTCCCAAAGTCTCAAAAGCGAAATCGATATAATTTTTAGTACGCATGTATCCCAATGTAAAGCTCAGGCATTTATATCCTGACAACCATTGTATTGTATGCGACATTTGCGGCTTCAGCAATGGATTTCCTCGCTGATACAGAAATTCATTTTGGTAGTAAGTACGACTATTTAACAACCGAAAAGCGGGACGGTTTACCCGAGATGTATAAGACAACGAGTTATTCCATCCTGCATGAGCATAAGATAATGACAAGGAAGGGAATAGCTCGCTATAATCACGATATATGTTATTTTCTGGGCTCAGCAAATCTATATAATCCGACTTCACGTTCTCGTAGCGTAAGCCCATTTCCAGGGAGAAATCGCCTTTTTTCCATTTGTATTCGGCAAAACCCGCCAATTTTATTTCTTTATTTGTGTAGTTGCTTTCCTGTACACCCGAATTCTGACTATACAAATCACCCAGCCCATCCACTTGGGCATATTCTCCACCTACGCTTACACTCCCATTGTTACCCAATTGATAACCTAGGATAAATCGGGCTGAATAAACTTTATAATCAGAACTGCTTGAAGTAAATACATCTTTCGCATTTTCAAGCACCCATTGTTTTTGTTTATTATTATTCCACGCATAATCCATATTTAAATCAAAGTTCAATCGTTCAAGCCACACCGCATTATAAAACATATTCAACCGCATATTATCGGCTCTCGTGTTATAAGAGCTACTAATATCAAGGTGTTTATAATATAATTCATTTTTACTTATCTCATTTTTTTCTATCGCATAATCATCATAGGGATTCACTGAGCCATTCAATTGAATTCCCATATATTGTTTTTTTGAAATCTCAAAATTAAAGTTCACATCGTATGCGTGGTACTGTTGAATAAAGTTACTTTCCTTTTTCGACACATATTGCCATAGCGTATCAACACGAGCATTCTTTTCTTGCATTTGCTCAGAGTCGTTACGCATGTCGTAGAAACTATAACTCATAGACACATTCACCTTATTTTTTTTGAATCCAATACGAATCGTCTCATCATGACTGAATCTTACACTTTGTGCTGCTGTCGCTCCTAGTTGAACAAACCATCCGTCTGTTCTTTTTAATGTCGTAATCTTTAGCACGGATTTCCCTTCCGCATCATAGCGTGCGCCCGGATTTGTAATTAATTCGACTTGTTTGATACTCTTAACATCCAACGATTTTATCTCACTGATTCCATATACCTTGCGGTTATCTATATAGATAACAGGTGCCCCAGCTCCAAATATTTCCAACCCTCCATTTTTAGACTTCATCATCCCCGGTATTTTCGAAAGCATATCAATCATATTAGGTTCTCTCGATAGCAAGCTGTTCATTATATCCACTGTGATCGAATTACCTTTGATCTTCACCACAGGGCGATGCCCCACTACCTCTACTTCCCCCAAAGCTACATTCTGTCTTTTCAACACAAGTGTCCCTATTTTATTTTCTCCGGCTCCCAACCGGACGTTTTCATACAAATCACCATACCCCAAATAAGATATCCGGAGAATCACATCGCCCTTGGCTTCCATCTTCAATTCAAAAAGGCCATTCGTAGTAGTAGTCACTCCTTCAATGAAAGAAGAATCCCGTACGTTTAGCAAGACGACATTCGCGAACTCGATGCCTACATTTTCCTCATTCATGACTTTCCCTGTCAGTGATCCCATATTTTGCCCAGACAGAGAACCTTGAAAAAACATACTACACAAAGCAACTAATATCCACAAACGTACCATATAGCGTGTTTTTTTATTTTCTTGAAAACTTTTGCTCGTAATATAAATCCAGCAACAAAGGTATTTTATCTTTATCAATAGGACACAGACTAAACTCCTCATTTTTTTGCTTAGCCTCAAAACGTCGCAAATTACATCCTCCGTCACAGATCGGCAGCAAACTACATTGCAAGCAATTTTCATCACTAAACATATCCGTTCCCACCGCATACTCTGAGATCAATGATAAGTTCATTTTATTTTCAAAAATACTACCCACCTTTTTATCTGCAACACCTACATCCACCCAGCATTTATATAATTCCCCTAAAGGACCTACCACAAAAGAATTTGCGCACGTAGCCACACATCCTCCAAGCTGAAGACACGGATATATATCAATCTTATTGAAACCATGTTGCCGCATTAGATCCGCAATATACAACAATTTCTCTTTCTCTGTAAAACAAGCTACCTTACAACCATTTCCATGATCATTCGCATAAGACATATTGATAGAGTAATTATTACCCCCAAACAATTCTGTTAGATATTTGTAAAGAGCAGGATAATCATCTTTGTTATCTTTATGTATATTCACTCGAATTATTACATGACAATCTGGAATAATACTAAAAACACGTAGTATATTCTTTATTATCACATCAAAAGTAGGATTCCCTGATTTATGAATTCTACTTTTATTATGGCTGATAGGGAGTCCATCAATAGTTATCTGAATTGATTTTAATTTATGTTTTTTCAAAACAAGACACTTCTCATCATCCAGTAAATATCCATTGGTCACCATTGAGTGATTTTGAAGCACTATGGAAGATTCTCTTTCTAATCTAGATAAAAAAGATGAAATTCTATCAAAAGCAAGTAGGGGTTCTCCTCCATGCCAACATATATGCAAGTTTTCTTTTCCTCTACTGCTTTTTATAAAATCAATCAATCTAGCCTCTACAACATCATTCATCACAGATTGTGGCAAATTCGTTTCATAGCAATAAGGACATTTAAAATTACACGCATATGTAGGAACTATTACAATCCCTAATGCCTCTTTACTAAAATCCCTATTATATTTAGTGTATTTTTTTTGCACAACAAAATTATCATCATCCAATAATCCAACTATAACTTTAGCTTTTTTCAAGCTATTTACAACTTCATTACTTAACTTATTAAAAGCCCCCCCCTGTGAAATCTCTCTCAATGACAAATACAATTTTTCAGTTAATGACAACAAGGCATTAGTTCTTGTGTTATATAATAAAAAACCATATTTATCTGATTCATACAAAAAATTAAATCTTGACCAATACATATTTTCATTTTTTCAGAAGGAGGCTTCCTGTAATGGAAACCTCCTTTTTGTTATCTACATCAATTTTCTTCCTCAGTATAAACCTTTCCATCGCTATTGCAATGTATAACTGGAGGATTATCCCCACCTCTGACATTTTCCAGCTCTGTGGACAAAACATCTTCGGGTGCTACTAAATACTCTAAATCATTCATAAGTTTAACGTATGAGTATTTTAACACTTTCGTTCTCACCTATCACAAACTTCATAATATGCATCTTACAAAGTCACACCAACAAAACAGAAACCGAGAACGATAACTTCTTTTTGTTGTTTTAGTCTTAGTTGAATTTCATTTACAAGCCTACGGCTCATCCAAGCCCCTTAATTCCATCCAATACCATTCATCGGTTTCTGGATCATAAAACCATACCCCCCCAGTCACAGATAGGGATTCGTGTATTGTTAAAATTTCAAGTTCCAGTGTTTCCATTTCTTTTCATTTAGATTATGCCACAAAAATATAGACAAAACATCAAGAAAAACATAACAAAACCATCATAAATACATCACAGAAAGCACAAAATAGAAATAATATACATATTTTTGTGGAAAACATCAAAAAATGAACAAAACTATACTTATACCGATCATCGGCATGCTTGCCTTACTTATATCCCAAGGATATTGGCTGAATAGCATGTTTGAGGAATACAAATCAAAAAGCATAAAACAAATTGAAGAAATTTTATCTTCATCTATCCAGGATGAGACAATTTCACGTTGGCTAGGTAAGCCAGAAGACCCCAATAATCCAAAGTTAATAATAAGAAAAGCCAGCGAGATGACTCCTGAAGAGCGTCAAAAGTTGAAAGGGGACACTATCTATTTAAAACAAGCAGAAAAAGCAGGATTTGGAAGCAGTTATGCAGAGGTTATGGAACAAAGAATGCAAGATAATCTGTTAGTCCGAAAATCCATTGACTTGGAAACTATCGATAGAATCTTTGCCGATCGATTAAAAAAGGAAGGTATTGATGCTACTTTTCAGATCCTTTTCTACGATAAAGATAAAATAAAAGTACTAGCCTCTACGAAAGACACAATTTCTTTAGGCTCTAATTACATGATAACCAATCCTTATTCTATAGGGACATTCGGATATTCGATACGTTCCAAAGTAAAATTAGCTATTTATCCAATTTTCTTGGATATGTTCATCGCCCTACTTGTCTCCTGCCTGATTATTTGCATTATATTTGGTTGCCTATATTATCAGTTGGTTGTCATTCGCCAGATTCGGCAAAAGCTGGAAGCACGTGAAGTTGCGGTGCAGAGTGCCATACATGATTTAAAGTCACCACTCAACACAGTCTTTACCATATTAGACAGTGTTGAGCAAAAAGAAACCGACACTTTCATGCTCACATTCCTGCAAGACAGCAAGAATAAAGTCCGCCAATTATGCGAGACTATCGAATCAATGCTCAGTATGCTCAAGCATATTCCTATAGACAAACAAAATACAGAAATCAACCTCTCGGAGATGATCGGACAAATACAGTCCGGATTAGAAATGCTTTATAAAGATAAAAAGCATACCTATAAACTAAACTACCAACTACCCTCTCCTACTATTCATGTAGGTATTGACCGTGCGAGTCTGGAACGCTGCTTACGTAACCTGCTGGAAAATGCATTGAAGTATTCAAATGAAGGTGTAACAATAACCATTACAGTAGGGTTAAACAAAGGACAAATACAAATTTCCGTAAAAGATACCGGCTGGGGAATCCCTAAAAAGGCACTAAAAAAAATAGGAACTCAATTCTACAGGGTGAGACAAACTGATAAGCCGTCTCGACCAGGATATGGCATCGGGCTATCCAGTGTGAAACAAATCGTGGAAGAACGAGGTGGGATATTTACTTTTCAGAGCAAAGAAGGTGAAGGTTCCGAATTTATCATTAACTTGCCGCAGTAAATTTAATCAAAAAACAATCACACAAATGACTCGAAATATACTATTTGTTGAAGACGATTTAATAAATGGAGCGTTAATTACCAAATCGCTGATAGAAAACGGATTTGAAGTAAATTACCTGAATACCTTGAATGGGTTTATGCAGAAAATATCTTCCTTTTCACCAGATATCTTTGTACTAGATGTTGAGGTTGGTAATGAAAGCAGTTTGGATATCCTACCTGCCATCCGTTCAAAATATCCATCGATACCGGTTCTTTTTATGTCATCGCATATAGATAATGAGACGGTAGAGCGCAGTTATTTGACAGGAGCTAGCTTATATATTAAAAAACCTTTCCCTTTTATAGAGCTTCTTCATCAAATCAATATGCTTTTACCAGAATCAGATCCGACTCCTTCATACTATATTCCGATAGGGCAATATAAACTGTATACCGACCATCGATTGGAATATCTCGACAAATCCGTAAAAACATTAAATCCAAAAGAATATCAGCTTCTCTGTTTCCTTCTTCATAATAAAGGAGAGATCATGAGTCGCCAAGATATATTGCTAGAAGTATGGGGAAACGAGGACGCTAACGAGAGTTTAAATAATTATATCGCTTATTTACGAAACGAGTTGAGACTAGATCCACAGATAGAGATCCAAACCATACGAAAAACAGGATACAGATTTATTTTCTAGCATCAACGAAAAAAAATATCACTTTTTGCTTGTAATTTCCAAAAAAGCGTTACTTTTGCTGCGTATTAAAAAACAAAGAGACAATGAATCGATTTAGCTTTACATATTACTTTTATTACTTTTACTTTAGCAGAGTAAAGGCAGGAGTTTGTATGTAAAGCGTTGATGATTGAATATAAATATCAATAAAATATAAAGTC
>PPYE01256789.1_pt1 | contig 24604 bp, 14 predicted proteins | sample 1559881 | NCBI WGS metagenome assembly PPYE01 (sample SAMN08240022, study PRJNA423297) | Human gut metagenome, whole genome shotgun sequencing project. | reverse complement strand
GAGTGAAGATCGATTTCCCGGATAAATGGGTTCATTTGCGTAAAAGCAATACGGAACCGATCATCCGTATCTACTCTGAGGCCCATACGATGGAGGAAGCCGAGGAATTAGGCGGTCAATTAATACAGATCATCAACGAGATGTGTAAATAACACCCTTTCGGGGCGTTTTAAAATATTGGGTTCAGTCTTCAGCCGAGGTAAGCTATTTATACTCTGTTGATTTGACTGAACCCTTTTCTTTTGGATAATTCTCAGTTCGTGTAATGAATAAACTAATAAAGGTAATCTTATTTCTAATTGTCGGGATGGTTCAGGTCTTCGCATGGGGAGGGCTGAGAGGGGACACGTTGGCCAAGGAGTTGGATGAAGCTGTTTTGAATAGATCTTTTTATCTGCAGCAACGGGAGCAACGGATCACGCAGCTAAAGGACATGTTTCTCTTGAGCAAGATATCGTTGTGGCAGGAATATGAGATCAACCACCAATTATACGAGGAATTCAAGAAAATACAACAAGACTCGGCCATCTATTACATAAAGCGGAATATGGAGATAGCGTCATTTATGAAGGATACGGTGCGCATTTATACTTCCCGCTTACGACTGGCTACGCTCTATGCTTTCTCCGGGATGTACCGTGAGTCGGAAGGTCTGTTGCGAAGCATAGACCGTGAGTTGCTGTCTAAAGAGCAGAAACAGGATTTCTATGAGGCTTATTATTCGTTTTTCTCTTATTACAGTACGAATCTGGATTCTTTTGAATATAGGAAACAACTTGATTTATACAAGGATTCGTTATTGTCTGTCTTAGATACGGCCTCTTATCGGTATAAGATAAATCTGGCGCAGAAATATCTGGCTCACGGACAGGCGAGGTCTGCGGAGAAGGTGCCGTTACTTGCAATATACAGTTCCGCATGAATGAGATCTCTAAATTCTATCCTATCATTAATGCTTCCTATCAGACACGGGAAGCTCAGGGCAAAAGGCAATTGATGACTTATTTCTTGTTGATCAGCCTATTGACGCTCTTTCTGATCCTTTCTCTTGCCTATGTGTATAGGCAGATGCGGAAGATCTCAGCGATACGAGAAGAGTTGGTTAATACCAATGCCTGTTTGGTAAAGTTGAATGGAGAGATAAGCGAGACGAATAATTTATTGCAAGAGCGAAATATACAGCTATCGGAGTCAAACCATATCAAAGAGGAATACATCGCTCATTTCCTCGATCTCTGCTCCACCTATATTAATAAACTGGAGGATTACCAGAAATCGCTACAGAAAAAGGCGATGAATAAACAGTTGGACGAGTTATTCAAGATGCTCCGTTCGACCCGTATGGTGGAGAATGAGGTGGAAGCGCTTTATGTTAACTTCGATCGAATCTTTCTTGGATTATATCCTACGTTTGTCAGGGACTTCAACGCTTTGTTGCAGCCCGAGGAACGTATCGTCTTGAAATCGGAGGATCTGTTGAATAAGGAACTTCGTATATTCGCCTTGATGCGGTTGGGAGTTACGGACAGCGTAAGGATAGCCGCTTTTCTTCGTTGTTCGTTGAGTACGATCTATAACTACCGGACCAAGGTACGTAATAAGGCGTTAGTGCCTCGTGATGAGTTTGAAGGTTGGGTGATGAGGATCGGGGTTAACCGGAATCCGTTATAATCAATCTACATTTTTTAGGATAGTGATCTTTATTAACTGATTTGTATTTAATGGGATAGAGGATCGTACTGTCTACATTTTTATATCAATCTTCTTTTTGCTTCTTATTCCCGGATACATTTGCGGCATAATTTTTAAAAAGAGATGCCATGAAGATTAAATTAATGATTGCCGTCGTGATCGCCTGTTTGGTGTTCACGGGATTTACGAAAGAGAACGTATCCGATACGGTCGATCACAACGCATGGAAGACATCCGGCGTCGTGGTCATACAAAATGATGTTCTTACGTTGGCCGGTTCCAACGCCCGTGCTTTGTTGAACGATGGCAAAGGCTATACGAACTTCGAGTTAGATATGGATGTACGTACCACGACCGGTGGCAAAGGTTATATTGGTATCCATACGGACGCTACGGATCGTAAAGGATACCGTATCGCCTTGAACAACGATCGGGAAGATCCGGTTTGGTGGCGGATGACGGGTAGCTTGGTGTCAGTCCGGAACCTGACGAAGAGTTTCGTGAAAGAGAACGAATGGTTCAAGATGAATATCCGGGTAGAAGGACGGCTTATCCGGGTGCGGATTAATGGTGAGACTGTCGTAGAATATATAGAGCCTTCCAAACCTTTCCGTTTGAAGGAGAACGCTAAAGCATTGTTATCCCAAGGTACTATCTCGCTGGTGGGTACGGGACGTGGAAATCTTCAGTTTAAGAATATCTCGTTAGAGGCGTTTAGCGCGAAAGGAATAGACATTCCCGCTCAATGGGCGAATGCCGTGGATGAGCAGACGGACGAGATTATTCGTTTGCATCAAGAGGACTTCCCCGTGCTTGATTATCATGTTCATTTAAAAGGTGGATTGACGAAGGAAGTAGCCGCACGGCAGTCACGCCAGACGGGTGTTAATTATGGCTTGGCTATCAATTGTGGCATCGGCTTCTCGATCACGAACGATACGGAGTTGTATAATTATCTGGATACCATGCGTACCCAACCCTTTATCTTGGCTATGCAAGCGGAAGGACGTGAGTGGGTAACAACCTTTTCGGAGGCGGCCCGCAACAGCTTTGACTATGTGTTTACCGATGCCATGACGTTTCTGGATCATAAGGGGCGGCGTACGCACCTATGGGTAAACAAGGAAGTGATTATCGACGATGAGCAGGCATATATGGATATGATGTTGGACCGTATCTGTTCTGTCTTGGAAGAGCCGGTCGATATGTACGTGAATTCCTGTTTCCTTCCCGATGCGATGAGTGACCGATATGATATGTTTTGGACAGAAGAGCGTATCGACCGTTTCGTGAATGCCTTGGCAAAAAGTGGAAAGGCTTTGGAGATAAACGAGCTTTATCATATTCCGAATAAAGCGATCATTCAGAAAGCGAAAGCCGCGGGTGTAAAGTTCACGTTCGGTTCCAACAATATCACGCCGGAGGTAGGAACGCTCGATTATTGTATCCGTATGAAAAAGGAATGCGGTTTGACAGCGCAAGATATGTATAAACCACACATTAATATATAAGATTAGTTTTAAGGTCTGAACAAACATTAGATTTAAGGTAGAGGTATTAGTGCTTTAGGCAAAGATTGTTAGGTTTCGAGGTAAGATACATATGGAGTTACAGTTATAATATAATAGGTCGATTACTATAGGACAAAACATTTTATTTACTATATATAAAGATAATCATATATAGTTACATTCTACAAACCACGGCGTGAACTGTACATACCACAGCATGGTTTGTGCAGTTCACGTCGTGGTCTGTACGATTCACGCCGTGCTTTGTAGAATGTAACAGTATCTTACGAAGAATGAACAGGCTCTTGAATAACTATTCTAGCCAAAGTGTAGCGTTTTTATCTTATAGGAAAATAGCGGTGAATTCCTTTTCGAAATTCGGCGTGAATACGCCTTTCCCCAGATTCTCCTTGATCTCCTCGATCGGCCAGAAACGTCCTCCGTCCAGTTCCTCGGGATCAGGGGTGATGGGGCCATCGTAAGTGGTCCGGAAGCTGTTTACCAATTCCTTCTCTATGGAAGACTCGAATATATAACGTTTGATGAAGACAGGCGTGAAATCGGTAATGCCCAATTCCTCACGAACCTCACGGCGCAGGGCCTCTTCCACGCTTTCTCCATAATCAATATGCCCACCTACGGCCGTGTCCCATTTTCCCGGTTGTATATCCTTGTTCATGGAACGTTTTTGTAGATATAGATCTCCATCCTTATTAAAGATATGTAAATGGATTACGGGATGTAGCAACTTACTTCCGCTATGACATTCCTTGCGAGTAGCCTTTCCGATCGTCTCACCTTCCTCGTTTACCAGAGGAAACCATTCTGTTCTCATATTTTAAATAGACTTTAATTTACTGATAACCGTACCTAACTCCTCATCCGTTAAATTATTTCCATACGTAGCGTAATCCAAGCGGAACGTACATCCGTTCTTGTATTCGGAGCAACCATAAGCGGTTTTGCCCCGGAGGATAGAGCCTTTGTGACAGATGGGGCAAACGGGCTTATCCGTTGATGGAAGCTCCAATTCAGGAGTAGCCTCTGCTTTCTCTTTCTCTTTCTTGGCACGAGGCTTACGAGGTTTCTTTTCCTTTTTCTCCTTGGGTTCGTCTTTGGGAGTTTCTTTAGCTGCTTTAGACGTATCCTCAATCGTGATCGTTCGCCGGGTTTGGTCGGAAAGGACGTTTATGACGACCTCGTTTACCATCTGCTTCAACTCATCCAGAAAAGTACGGGCCTCATAAGTCCCTCGTTCAATCTGGCGTAGTTTCTTTTCCCAAAGCCCCGTCAACTCTGCGCTTTTCAGCAGTTCCTCATGGATCGTGCCGATCAATTCCGCGCCGGTAGCGGTGGGATAAAGATTCTTACGTTCCTTTCGTATATAATTACGCTTAAATAAAGTCTCGATGATCGCCGCACGGGTAGAAGGACGGCCGATGCCGTTTTCCTTTAAGGCATCCCGCAGCTCGTCATTATCCACTAATTTACCGGCGGTTTCCATCGCCCGCAATAAAGTAGCTTCTGTATAAGGTTTCGGAGGCTGGGTCCAAGTCTCTTTCAAGATCGGTTTATGCGGGCCGCTTTCTCCTTTCACGAAATCGGGCAATACGCCTTCTTCCTCGGTAGGTTCAGCCTCCGGATCTTTCTGCTCGGCTCCGAATACGACACGCCAACCCGGTTTGAGGATTTGCTTTCCAGTCACCTTGAATTCTACCTTATCCACTTGACCCAAGACCGTAGTGGTCGATATCTCGCAATCCGGATAAAAGGCGGCAATAAAACGACGGGCTACCAAATCGTACACCTTCCGTTCCGTATCCGTAAGATTGCGGGCGGGGACTCCGGTAGGGATGATCGCATGGTGATCGGTAACCTTCGAGTTATCAAACACTTTCTTGCTCTTCGGCAATTTCTGATTCATCAAAGGAGCGGTAAGCTCCGTATAATCCACCAACCCTTTCAAGGTATTGGGAACTTTCGGATAGATATCATCACTAAGGAAAGTCGTGTCTACACGTGGGTAGGTTGTCACCTTCTTCTCGTAGAGCGATTGGATCAACTTTAGCGTATCGTCCGCCGTAAACGCGAATTTCTTATTACATTCCACCTGCAACGAGGTCAAGTCGAATAGGCGGGGGGCGAATTCCTTCCCTTTCTTCTCGGTGATACTGGTTACAGTAAAATCCTGTTCCTTTACCTTCTCCAGAAAAGCCTCGCCTTCCTCTTTCTTCGTGAACTTACCTTTCGTGGCGGAGAAAGTCGTATTCCTGTAAATGGTCTTTAATTCCCAATAGGGTTCCGGCTTGAAATTGTCGATCTCGGCTTGCCGGTTTACGATCAAGGCGAGCGTCGGGGTTTGCACACGGCCGATCGATAATACCTGCCGGTTCTGCCCGTAGCGCAAGGTATAAAGGCGGGTGGCGTTCATCCCCAGCAACCAGTCGCCGATGGCACGGGATAGCCCGGCCTCATATAACTTATTGAATTCCGTCTGTTCTTTGAGTTTTTGGAAACCTTCCCGGATCGCCTCCTCCGTAAGCGAGGAGATCCAAAGGCGGTAGACCGGGCATTTACAACCTGCCTTTTGCATGACCCAGCGTTGGATCAGCTCTCCCTCTTGGCCGGCATCACCGCAGTTAATGACCATCTCGGCATTTTGCATCAGGCTCTCGATTACCTTGAATTGTTGCTCATACGTAGGATTCTCGATTAGTTTGATACCGAACCGGGGAGGGATCATAGGTAGTGACCCCAGACTCCAGCGTTTCCAGTTCTCCGCGTATTCATGCGGTTCTTTCAGGGTACACAAATGCCCGAATGTCCAAGTTACCTGATATCCGTTTCCTTCGATATACCCATTCATTCGTTGGGTTGCCCCTAATACTTCCGCAATTTCCCGGGCCACACTCGGCTTTTCGGCGATACAAACTTTCATCAATACATCATCCTTTCTTAAATGAACAGACAAAAATACATGATTATTTCCGAATGAGCAAAGATGTTTGTTATCGCGAGTTTATAAAGCTGTATGATGGAGTTGCTGATTTTGGTTCAATTTGTTTTTACCTTTGGGAATTTTGCATACATTTGAACCTATGTAATCGAAGTGGGAGAATAAGTCGAATGGCAGACATTGATTCAGAGAAAGAAAGAAGGCTTGTGGCGGACTTGCTAGAAGGGGACGAGTCGGCCTTTTGTGAATTATATGCCCTGTATAAGGATCGCTTGATGTGGTTTTCCTTGAAATTCCTTAAATCCCGGGATATGGCGGAAGATGTTTTTCAGGATGCTTTCGCCTCTATTTGGCAGAATCGCCGTTTCTTGAACCCGAATGTACCTTTTGGCCCGTATGTGTATACGATCGTGAAAAATCGGATCTTAAACCTGTTGGCGGGACTGGATCGTGAGTTGGAGCTGAGGGATAAGATACGGTCCGCCTCATTGGATAGCACGAACGAGACGGAGGACTCGGTATTGGATACGGATTTAAACGCATTGTTGGATAAGGCGCTTGAAACGTTGACCCCACAACAAAAAAGGGTTTTTGATATGAGCCGTAAAGATATGAAATCCCATAAGGAGATAGCCGACAGTTTGGGTATCTCGGTATATACGGTACAACAACATATCTCTACGGCCTTGAAAGTGATCCGGGCGTTTCTGGCTAAATATGCGGAGACTTATATGAAGCTACTGCTCTAAAAACACACCTCCCTTTATTCATATTCCCGATAGGCACCGAACCGGGCTAAGCGATCCTCGCCGAGTTGTTCCGGTACAGGTTGAGGGGAGAGGCTCAAGCCTTCGTTGATCTGTTCCCAAAGTCCCGTACGGGTGTAAGTTTGATGCACTTTCTGGAAATGGGTGGATAGTAATAAATCCTTGGCTTCTTGATATTGCTTCTTATCAATCAGTAGCTGTACCTTTCGCTCGACCACCCATTCATCAGAGGACGCGTTTATCTTATCCAAACATTTTTCCCGTTCCGGTAAAGCCTCTGTTCCAAACTTCTTTAATACTTTATCCCGCTCGATAACCAACTGGGGATGTAGGTTCAACCACGAGGTCTCGGGGATAGCGGCGTAAGTATCTCTCGCCTTTTCCCACGCCTGCCGACGAACATATAGCCTTGCCAATAAAGCTTTCGCCAGATCGATATCTAGGATGGATAGTTGTTCGATCGCCTCCTCTACACGTTCTCTTCCAGCCAACCAAGTCCCATAGTGGAATTGCCAATAATCCCGTTCCGGCCGGGGAGATATTTGGATCGCCCAACGAAAAGCATCGTCCAGATCTTCCATGCCGGATGGAGCCCACTGCCCGTCTTCCGGATAGGGGGCGGCGGGAAGCGTGGACTTATTCTTATAGGCATCGGCTAAGGCGATCCAGATGGAAGATTCATTCTTCCGGGCCCAGTCGAATAGCGGGATGCGATCGATCGGGCGAAGCCTTAATGCCGGAACCTTTAAGGAATAGATATCCAAAGGATGATCTGTCGGTATCCAATATTCTACGTGATTCTTTTTCTCGCCGGGACGCAATTCGAGCTTGATAGATTGGTCGCTGATCGGGCCACCTTGGATTTCTACGTAAGGCTGCCGGTCGGGGGTACTGAGCATGGACCATTCCTTGTCGCTGGCTACGCCATAACTCCATAGCTTGATACCGGGCGTACTGGATTCGTCGGCGATATGATAGAGCCCGCTGCCCAAGGAGGGAGTGTAGGCCCCGAAAGCATTCACGTCTTTCGTTTTCCAGAAGTAGCCGGTCATCTCTTTGATATCCCGTTCATGATGAGTTCCTTCGGTTTTCCAGTCGATCGTGTCCAACGTGGAGGCATGGGATAATACGGTTCCGTTCGGGAAATCGTATTGGGTATCCGGTGCGCAAGGAAGGGCGGCGTTGGACCATGACATCCATGGATAGGCTTGCTTTCCCGGGTTGTAGTAAACAACCCTTTGGGTAAGGCATTCGTCCTTATCTCCTAAGGAATATTCTACAGACCATTGCATACCGTAATGAGATTCCCGTTCTCCGCATGTTACATATGTGCGGTCTCCCGTATGATCGATCTGATAAAGCACCGGCTCATTTTGCGTGGGAGAGTGGGAGATCGGGAAACTGACCTCGATCCCCCCGGCCACGAAATAGAAGCGGGGTAATATCCGTGTGTATTTGATTACGTCCGGCCTGTACAAGACCTCCTTGCCGCTCTCCTTGTGAGTGAGGGATATTACTTTCCCGCAAAGATCGGGGCAGATGATAGCCTTGACTTTCTCGTTTTCTAGCGAGATCATCCGGTACCTTTTAGGCACCGGACGATTTGAGGTCTCGCTATAACTCATATAGGGGTATACGCCATTCGGGTCCAAGGCGGTCGGTAGCGGGCCGGTGGGCGTCAATACGTGCGTCAGCTGTATCTGGTCGAACTTCTCGCAAACAACACCTGTTGTTTGCGAGAAGGCCGGCCCTGCGGCTACGCTTGCCATGAGTGATAGGATTAAACGATATGCTTTCATGTCTTTCCTGCTATATAAGCCCATTATTTCGCTAAAAGATCGGACAGTTGACGGATGATGAGGTTACCCTTACGTACATCCGCCGAGATCTTGTTCTCATCGAACTCTTTCTCTTTCGGGAAGATAGACAAATGTTGGTCTAGCTGCTTCAATAAGCCTTGAGCTTGAGCGTTACCCGATTGGGCGGTCAGTTCCCGTAAGATACGGACCTTCTCGAAATCCACGATACCTTCTCTCATTTTCTCGAAGCGGATGCAACTTTTGCCTCCCGGATATACCATGTAGCAATCGCCTGCTGCCCAAGAGCCATGACGTGCGTCGCGATCGGCATCTTCCGGCCAAGCGTCGTAAGCCCATCGCAAGAAGCCGTCATAACCATACGCCATTACATACCAACTGATCCAACGTCCCTCGATAGGAGGAGAGAACACGAAGTTGTTCGGGATCGGCGGGTTACAGCATACGTATACGGTGGACGTGCGTCCGGTGGCGGCCCGTGCCTTTTGCTCGGCGATGGTAGGTTCCTCTCCGTAAAGGAAAGAATAATCGTCCAGCAGTCCGTCCAATTCCTTATGCCAATTGCCGGCGTAAGTGATCTTCCAGCATTTATCATGGTTGCGCACGACATTGATAGCCGCTAAGGTCTCTTCCATCGGATTCTCGTTGATTCCGATATAGGTGATGTCCAACCAGCTTTTAGCTTCTAGATGGAACTTGAAATCCGTGAGGAAGATATTCCACATCTTCTTGAATTCCTCCGAGCTTGGCGCCCAGTTGATATAAGAATAATCGCCCGTAGCCTCGTCCTTATAGCGGTGACGGAATCCCCAAGGAATCGGGGTATAGAGGGTGATTGCCTCGTCGATGCCACATTCCATTGCTAATTCTACGTACTCGTCGAAGATCTTGTAGTCGAAGGCCCATGTGCCGTCCGCTTTCTTGATCCACTCGATCATACCCCCCTCGATCATATAGGAGTTATCGGACCAAGGAGAATGTACTCCATAAGTCGTGATGTAGGTACCACCCGCATCGGCATAATGCTTCAAATGCTGCTTGAGAAGCATTTTATGTTCTGGTGACCACGGTTCCACGTGATTGTACCATGCCACGGCCCACGGGTTCTGCCATAGGTCCAGACGGTATTTCCAGTCTTTCGGATAGGGGAGCAACTGGTTTTGCACCACGATCTCCAGATTCAATAGTTGAGGAGCCTTGCCTTTCGCCCGCACCTCCACCTGTCCTTTATACGTGCCGGGAACGGTTCCTCTCGGCACATCCACCATCATCCATACCGGACGGGTGGTTTGGGAAGGGAGATCGAAGCGGTCCAGCGTCTCGAAACGGTCTGGCATCAAGAAGCCGGATTTGTAGGGAGATTCCCCGCAGATGGCTTTTTTCTCGGCATACGGATAATTGGACAATACGTAACGCACCAACTCGAAGGTAATCCGATCTTTCGGGATGATGTTTCCCTCGGCGCTCCTCAAGTCCTGCGTAGAGACACGTACTTGTTCCAACGCTTCTGACGACCATACCAATATCTGGGCATTCGCTCTTTCCCCCCTCCAAACGGTCGTAGAGTAGGAAGATGATAAATCGTTGTCATGGTTTACGGGTACTTCCTTCCGGAAATAAAGCCGGTCGGTCGATCCGAAGGCGGAATGGATACCCGCCTGATTGCTCCAAGCGGGTTCATTCACGCAAAAATCAAATGTTAACTCCGGGTCATAGTGGTGACTCCGTACAGGGACAAACGTGGAATCCATCTGCCCCGGATACACTTGGCCTAGACTGATATGAGAATAAATAAAAAAACTAGCTACCGCTAAAAAGTATTTCTTCATGCTATAAAAATTTAAGATAATTCATATTTAAATGGGATTCCCCTCCCAGATAGGTAGGCCCTCCCTTCTCGTATAGGTAGGGCCTACCCTCATATATATAGTCGCTTATTCTTGGAAAAACCCTTACCAGCCCGGATTCTGTTCCAAGGTTCCTTTCGACAATTGTACCTGTTGCAAAGGGATCGGGGATAGCCAATGCTTCGGTGTCTGGAACTTGCGGGCGGATGCGGGTTGGGCGATGATAAAGCCATCGCTATCCACCTGTATATCCTGCCCGATCACCAACTCCGGGAATTTCTGTTGATACTCCGTACCCACGAATTTCACGCCACGGATCGCAAGGGGAAGAACCGTTTCCGCCGTGCCCCAACGACGTAGGTCGTCCCGGCGATATCCTTCGAATGCCAGTTCCACGGTTCTCTCACGCCGGATCTCTTCCAGCATATTCAGTCCGTTGGCGGAGACAAAAGCGTTGGTTAGGTGAGGCATATTCGCCCGGTTTCTCAGATCATTGATGGTGATGTCTAACTGATCGTCCGTGATTTGTCCGTTCTTCTCGTATAAAGCCTCGGCGAGGATCAGCAGGACTTCGGCGTAACGAAACTCCTTGAAGTCGTATTCGCCGATGAATTGAGCGGCATCCAATGTCTCATCCAAGAACTTACGGATCATATAGCCTGTGCGTGTAGCGCTATTCCCTACAAATCCCGGATAGGTAGGTGTCCAGAGACCTCCCTCGAAAAAGACCTCGCTACCGGGAACGATAAACGTCTGCTCCATACGGGAGTCCCGGTTCTCGAATTCACTCGTCTGGTATTGGAATCCCTTAAATAAAGGAGATTTATCGATGGGCAGACCATCGTTACATAAATACATATCCGCAAGGTTTTTTGTAGGAACCATGGCACCGAACCAAAGTTCCCGTGTCCAGTTATGGGTCACTCTCAATTTATAATAACGCCTTGCCAATAAGACCTCCTTGCTATCATCCCCCTCTAAGATATGTAGATATTTATAGCTTTCCTTCCCTTTATCCCGGAACAAGGCGTATTCCTTGGAATCCACTAAGGCTTGGGCGGCATCGATGGCCGATTGGATATACATATCGGCGTTGGAGCCTTGATGGTATTTCTCCCAAGTTCCCTCGTACAAGGATACGCGGGCTTTTAACGCTAAGGCGGCCCCTTGCGTGGTACGGCCCAATTCCTCGGTAGTCAACTGGCTTTGCTTGGGAAGCAAAGGAATCGCCTTATCGAGATCGTCGATGATAAAATCAATGATCTCCTGCTGGGAGGAGCGAGGCGTGTAAAGCTGTTCCGAGGAGGTATTCAAGGGAATCTCTATCTTGGGAACCCCTCCGTAGAACTTGACCAGTTTCCAGTAGTTGTAGGCCCGGAAGAAATGGGCCTCGGCTTTCCAGCGTCCGATCTCGTCATCGGTCAATCCAGACTCCTCCGCTTTCTTGAGCAGATAGGAAGTGGATTGGATGAATTTCCAAGGCTCATCCCAATCATCCGAATTGACCGGTGCTAAATAAGAACCATCGCTTACGTCGTCCGCCCCCGAACCGAAAGCGATATCCGAGTTCTTATCTATATATTGGGAGGCCTCCATCAGGCTGAAGTAGAAATCATTGGCGGCCAACTCGAAATCGGAAGGCTTTTGCCAAAATACGGCGTCGGACACTTGATCCATAGGTGTCATATCCAAGTCGCAACTAGATAGCCCGAGTGTGGCCGATAGCGCTATAATTATATTAAATCGTCTCATACTGCTAATTTGTTTTTTCGTGGAACCTTAGAAAGTTAAGTCAATACCGAAAGAATAATAACGTTGGAACGGATAATTGAATCCGGCTTTGTCCGACTCGGGGGCCCATCCTCCTTTTACGTTATGTATCTCGAATAGATCCTGTCCGCTTACGTAAAAGCGTGTCCGTTCGATGCCTAGTTTCTGTAACGCGCCTTTGGGGAGCGTGTAGCCTATCTGGATATTCTTTAGGCGAATGTAGGCGGCGTTGATCTTTTGCAGGGTGGATGCCTGATAATTCCAATGCCGGATCTCTCCATGCGTCAAGCGGGGATAATAGGCGTCCGGGCGATCCTCGTTCCATGTCTGGCCGTAGTAGAACTGGGGCGGGTATCTCCACCAGTCGCTCCAAGGCATGGCGAAGTCTCCTTCACGGAACAAGGTGCGCTTGGCAACTCCTTGGAAGAATACGCTGATATCGAAGTTGTTCCATTTAGCGCCCAGATTCAATCCGAAGGAATAGCGGGGAGTGGTGGAGCCAACGTATTCGGCGTCGCCGTCATCCCCATCTTTATCACCGTAGGTGGAGATCTTACCGTCGCCGTTCAAATCCTTGAACTTCGCGTCTCCGATGCCGATATTGGAAGGTACGCCCTCTAGTTTCTTATAAGCGTCGAGATCCGCTTGGTCCTTGATCACGCCATCGTATACGTAAGCGAAATAGGAATTCATGGGATAACCTTCCCGGGTCTCGTTCAATCCTAGTTTATAGGTATCGGCACCTCCGTATTCAACTAATTTGTTCACGGCGTCGGTCAACTGGAATTGGGCAGAGTATTCAACGTTGCCGATCTTGTCGGTCCAGTTCAATGTCAACTCGAAGCCGTTCGTGCGTAATTTACCCGAGTTCGAGTAGGGTGCCTCCGCGCCTAACATGCTGGGATAAGTTACCGGAATTAACATATTATTATTCATTTTTACGAAATAATCAAACGAGAAGCCGAGGCGGGAATCAAGGAAAGCGGCATCGACACCCACGTTGACATTCTCCAGAATTTCCCATGTCCGGTCTACCCCGGCCAATACGTCTAAGCCCATGGCTTGGCTTTGGGAACCGTTTCCGAACGGATAGATTAATTTAGTTCCCCAGCCATCGTCCCTAAACTTTAGCAACTGGATATAGTCATACAGGCGGATACCTTCTTGGTTTCCGGTCTGTCCGTATGATGCTCTTAACTTCAGCTCATTGAATACCTTGGAGTTTTTCAAGAAGTTTTCTTGCGAGATACGCCAGCTGGCGGAGACTCCGGGAAACATTCTCCACCTGTTGCCGGGGGCGAAACGGGAACTACCGTCATAACGGAAGTTTGTCTCCAGAATGTACTTGTTCTTAAAGCTGTAGCCTAGGCGGGCGAAGGTAGAGCCGGTAGCCCAATGCTCGGCTTTGGCGTCGTTCTTCATATTTCCCGTGCCTCCGAGGTTAAGCTCCCACAGCTCATCCGAGATGAAGTTATCACGGCGTGCCATGAACATGCGGACTTCCTCCGTCTCGTAGGCCATACCTAACATGGCGTCCAGATGGTGGTCCGGGCCGAAGTTCTTATCGTAATTCAAGTAGGCCGTGTAATTTTGGTAAACGGTCTCTTCTGTCGTGCGATCCACGGCAGACTGCTCCGGACTTCCCGCTCCGGTGTAGTAGGTGATATTATTGTCCCATGTATAAAGAGGGATCGCTTTCGCTATATCCTCATTGTTCTTGTTCTTATAATTAACACCGGCTTGGGCGGTTAAGGTCAGTCCGTCGATAATGTTGGCGATTAACCTGAAATTACCATTCATCTCCCGGGTCTTGAACGTGGCGGTCTCGCTCTCTTTGGCCAACGCTACGGCATTGCTCCAGCCTCCTTGGGTGAAGAAGTTACCATCGGCATTATAGACCGGGTGGTTAGGCATATCCAGAATCGCCTCACCGATTACCCACGCTCCGTTGCTGCCTACATCGGTACGTTTATTATTGTCCAAGGCTACTTTGGTTTCCAGCTTTAACCAATCCGTGATCCTATAATCGTAGTTCATACGTAGATTATACTTGGTGTTATTGTCGTCGGCATATTTTACGACTCCGAATTGCTTGCTATAACCGGCGGATAAATAATAATTGGATTTCTCGCCGCCACCGGAGATAGTGAGATTGTGCTTATGCTGAACGCCGTTGTTCAACAGCTCGTCCATCCAGTCCGTGTTCGTAAAGAACAATTTCCATCCTCCATACAACGGGTGATCGATCGGATTCGGGTCGTTGGACAAGATCCTATCCAGAAGCTCTTGCGTATACATAGGGGCGGAGCCGTTATGGATATTGGCCTCGTTGTCCATGATCGCCATCTCATAATTGGTTGGCGCTTTCATCATACCGGTCATCTTGGAGATCGACAAGTTTCCATTGTAAGTGATCTTAGGTGCGCCGGTCGCTCCCTTCTTAGTCGTAATCAAGACAACGCCGCCTGCGGCCCGTGCTCCGTAAATAGAGGCGGAGGCATCTTTTAAGACGGAGATGGCATCGATATCCTGCGGATTGATCATATTGATATCACCGGGAATACCATCTACTAAAACCAGCGGGGCATTGTCTCCGTTAGCGGATGAGACTCCACGTATGTTCATCTTAAAGTCCTCGTTACCCGGTTGGCCGGAGCTTCGTTGGATAACCATTCCCGGTATTTCTCCCTGCAAGGCGGATAGCACGTTGGTCACGGGCTTAGATTCGATAACCTCGGAGGTGACTTTCGAGATCGCTCCGGAAAGATTGCTTCGTTTCTGTGTTCCGTAACCAATCACGACTACCTCATCAAGCTTCTGGGCGTCTTCCTTTAGCTGGATATTAAGGGTCTTGTTGTTGCCTACGGCCACTTCTTCCGATAAATAGCCGATGTAAGATATGAGCAGGATCGATTTACCGTTCGCCTCGATGCTATACTCACCGTTCAGGTCGGTAACTGTCCCTTTGGACGTACCTTTTACCACGACGTTCGCCCCGATGATCGGTTCGCCCCGTTCATCTGTAATGATACCGGTCACTTTCCGGTCTTGCGTCACTGGAACGGAGGCGTTGCCTGCGTTTCCGAGACTGACGGCTATCGTGTTATTCTCTCGCTTAAAATAAAGATTGGCTTGCCGGGTGATCTCGTTCAATACGCTGTTGATGGGAGCGTTTTTGAACTTTAGGTTAACTTGTACGTTCCGGTTCGCGATGGCTTCTCCATAGAAAAACTTTAATCCTGTCTGCTTCGACAAATCATCGAAGACTTTTTGTATGGGTTGGTTTTTTACTTGAATCGTTATTCTTTCTTTTTGATTTTCTTGGGCTTGCAGAGGCTTAGGGGAGCTTAACGCTAAAAAAACTAAAATAATAGAACAACACATCCAATTATACCTAGTAATAGTTGGAAAGTTCATAATTTTGTATGTTTAAAGGTTGTTTTTATACACTTTTAAAAACAGTCCGATTTATGTAATCTCCAAGGGGGTCCAATCCAAGGGTGTACATATCGGGAAAGATAAAGGGAGATCGAAGGTCAGAGGTCGGTTTCCCTTTTTTATGTGGCTAAGCTTATGTCGTATCTTTCATGGGCAAATCGATTTTAAGGTTAATGACTCGTTTTATATAACACGATCCGGCTTTCTTCTTTCCGGTATCGGATGCCGGTTGAATATTGAATTGCGTTCAGTACGGCTTCCAGACTTTTATTGTCGTGCTCGCCATAGATGTAATCGTCGAATACGACATTCGGATCGAGTACGATCTCTTGATTATACATCCGCTCCAAATCGTGTATAACGCTACTGATAGGTGTTCGGTTGAAATAAAGGCCACCTTGCAGCCAAGCCGTTACTTTTTGGGCGTCCTCGTTCTTTTTAAGGATCTCTCCATTCGCGTCATTCACGATTACTTGCTCGTTCGGTAATAGACGCATTACGCTTTCGGGCATATCCACCTCAACTTTTCCGGTCCGAACGCTGACGGCTATCAACTCATCCTCTTGATAGGCTTTTACGTTGAAAGAGGTTCCGAGTACTTTTACGTCGGCTTGTCGGGTACGGACGATGAAGGGCTTGCCCTCGTCTCTCATGACATTGAAAAAAGCTTCTCCTTCCATTTCTACCAAACGGATGTCAGAGGTAAATTCCGTTGGGTATCGCATGACGGTACCGGCGTTTAGATGAACGACCGTACCATCGGGAAGGGTGACTTGCTTATGTTCGCCATGATTGACGCTTATTTCCGTTAGGAGATGGTCGCTGGCAGATGCATGCTGCTTCGCTGAATGATTTAGGTATAGTTTCGCTCCGAATCCGATGGAAACGATAATCGCTATGCTCGCCGCATACTTGATGAAAGTGGATAGGGAGATTCTTCTTTCTCTTTTACGTGTCTTATCCAACAGGTCTTGCGCCTCCTTTTTATAAAGCAGATGATTATGGGAATCGGATTGAGGTAAGTCCTGCGCTTCGCTCCAGACCCGGTCCATTTCGCTTTCTAATTCTGCTCGCTCCGTTATGGATGAGGCTAACTTCCGCAAGGTCTCTATATCGTTCCGTGTATAGAGTCCATTTACGTATCGGATTAATAAATCGCTTATATGTTTGTTTTCTTCTTCCATTATTTCTCGTGCTATATTAATAGTACAAAGAAGTCCGGGAAAACTGGGATATCATTAACTTTTATTAGTATATGATTTTAGTATCTTCGCGAAACGATATGTGATGCTAAATGAAAGAGAGACAAATTATAAAGTCGTTGAAAGAAGGAGATAGGGAGGCTTTTTCGATGTTGTATAAACAATATTGGGAAAAGGTTTATCATTTCTGCGGGCTTTATTTGAATAATCGGGATGTGGCCGAGGATGTGGTACAAGAGGTGTTTATCAAGGTCTGGGAGTCGAGGGAATTCATCCGGGAGGATGATAACTTCAAGGGGCTTCTGTTTGTCATCACCCGTAACTTGATCTTTAATCAGCACCGGAAGAACGTGAACGAGGACTTTTATAAAATGACGGTCTTGTCCGCTATGGAGACCTCCTACGACTTAGAGGAAGAGATCACCGCCTATAACTTGGGGGAGTATATCGATCATTTGATAGAGGAATTGCCGGAAAGACGCCGGGTTATCTTTAATCTAAGCCGGAAGGAGCATAAAAGCTATAAAGAGATAGCCTTCCAACTCAATATTTCCGAGAAGACCGTTGAGAACCAAATCAGCGAAGCCTTGAAGTTCTTGAAGAAAAATATCATGTTACTTATCTGGTTTATCTAGCGCTTTCCTAGGTCACGTATTTATAGAGTCCGGAAGTGCCACTTTCGTCCTAAGTTTTAGTTTTGCTCGTCTTCTTTTTCAGGCAGCACATAAATCCTGTGTGTTCGATATCCTACGCTGGCTATTACGTTATCCTTGATAAATTGCTTGATATCCTCGCTCGCACGGTAGCGGGTACAATTGTTCAAGCCGGCGTAATCGGTGAGATTTATATATGAGTTTCTTTCTAGATAAGATAACATCTTAGCCTTTCTTCCCTCGATTCCCGTTTTGGGCAGATTTTCCCGTTTAACCAAGATGGGGGCGTTCTTTTTTACCATCTCCTTCAGTCGGGGAGAGCAGCGGAAGTTAACGCCGTGTATGCTAGCGCTTGATTTAGTATTTCCTTTCTGGTCCGTTACTTCTTTGCTTTTTACCGATGGCGAGAAATGTCCCAATCCTTCCAGTTCCACGCTGTACCCATAGGATAATTCCCTGCCGATATAGGAAGTAAGCGCCTCCAATACACCTTTTATGTCGGCGGAGGTGACGGATGAGCATTCGGAAATATACTCACATATATCGTTCATGCGTTTGGTATCTCTGGTGATGACTCGTGCGCAGGATGTTGGCCCGCGTTGTTCATTGCCCGGTGTATTATAAATACTGACTTGGATGCCACTTCTTGGTTTACCCATGATTTTCTCGTTATTTAAATGGATAATGTATAGGATGCCTCGGAGATTTAACGTTTATCTCTTTGGCGTTTCTATTTGATGAAATCGGTTGCCGACGCCCTCGGCAATGCTGCTGACGCTGTCGGAAATATTGCTGACGGCGTCGGAAATACTGCCGACACCGTCGGCAACCAATTTCATTGAATACAAAGGACGGAAATATAAGGATGGAAAGCAAGGAAGATACTGATAAAATACAATTTCGTAAAGATAATTTTAAAGAGTACCTATAAGTAATGGACATTTAATTGTACTTGAGGCTTTAGGCATGATTATTTTTCAATCGTATTTGGGTATCTTATCTGAATTTGATTAACCTAAGCGAATTTTTTTATCTTCCAATAGGGGGGAGGGAGTCGTGGCGTGTATTTATAAATAGAACAAGAATAATAAACATGAGCGAAGATACGAGAACGATATTGAAGAAGTTGATGCGAGATGCTCTGGATGAGAAAGATCGGCAACGTTTGCTGTGTGACCCAAAAGTGGAAGAGCGTATGCGTTCCCAATGGGACGAGGCTGCGGATCGCGTGAATCCCGTGGTGGGGAATCGCATGTGGGAACGAATCATAGCCCGGACAATGGCGACAAACGGTGTCCGTAAACTCTGGGTCTATAAGATTACGGCGATAGCCGCCTCCATATTGCTACTTTTAGGTGTAGGAAGCGTAGTTTATTGGTCTCATACGAAAGAAGATCAATATATATATGTAATGGCCTCCGGTGTCCGTTGCATAGAGTCGGTTTCCTTATCGGACGGCACGACCGTGAGAATGGGGCCGAATAGCCAATTGATCTACCCAAAGAGTTTTGATGGCAAGACCCGTGATGTGGAATTAAAAGGGCAAGCCTTCTTCGACGTAGCGAAAGATCGGGAAAGACCATTTACCGTGCATACCAAGAACATGGATGTAACGGCCTTGGGCACGGCCTTCGAGGTTTTCAATTATGATTCCGAGAGCAAGTTGGAGACGATCCTGTTAAACGGTAAGGTGAAGATTGGCTTGGGAGGTCCCAATGTGAAGAACAGGCGTGAGGTGATATTGAACCCGAACGAGATGTTGGTTTTCGACAAACAAGCGAATACCGTTAGAGTTAAGACGGTTAATGCCGAGGAGTATTCGGGTTGGCGTAACGGTGTCCTCAGTTTTGAGAACGAACGCTTGAGCATGATCCTTACCCGTCTGGAGCCTTGGTTCGGGCGGAAGATAAAGTGCCCGAAGGAGATAGCGGAGAAATATCGGTTTACGTTTAAGGTACGGGATGAGTCCTTGGAGCGAATCCTGTTTATGCTGAGCAATACGTCGCCCATTAAATACAGAGAGAAAGACAATGAATATGAACTATATATAAAGGGAGATAAATGAGTGTCTAACGTTAAATTCTAGGAGATATGCTTGTTAACAGTTCTTGAGTCTAATAAAAAACAGGAGGAAAAACTAGGTTTCTCCTCCTGATCAAATGTTCTTGACGGCAGGCGTTAGGAGTTGAGAGGCCGACACACCTGCTAATTTATTCATCAGAAACATTACAAAGTTATGAAAAAAATCAGAAAAGTAAACCGAGTCATGAAGATAAGTGCGTTGTTATCCTTGGCTTTCGCATGCACTGTATCCGCTTCTACCTATGGACAGAATTATAAGCTTTCCATGAATAAACAGGATTGCAGTATATCGGAAGTGCTAAAAGAAATAGAGAAAAATAGTGAGTACACGTTCTTCTTGAATGATAATCAAGTAAATGTAAATAGGAAAACGAGTGTAAAAGCAAATAATGCTTCGTTAGAGGAGGTCTTAGAGCAAGCCTTGAAAAATACGGGATACCAATATGAGATTGTAGACCGGCAGATTATAATTAAGTCAAAGAGTGTTTCAAGTGTCTCACATCCGAATGCCTTATTCCAGTCTTCGCCACGAAAGATTACCGGGCAAGTAAAAGATGCCTTGGGAGAACCCATTATCGGGGCGAATGTTGTCGTTAAAGGCACTACGAACGGAACGATTACGGATATCGATGGAAACTTCAGTCTGGAAGTACCGGACAATGCGATCTTGGTAGTTTCTTATATCGGTTATACGGATCGTACGGTCGAGGTTGGTAATTCTTCGAAAGTAATGGTTAGCCTGTCCGAGGATACCCAGAAGTTGGATGAGGTTGTGGTCGTAGGTTACGGAACGCAGAAGAAAGTGAATTTAACAGGAGCGATCTCCTCTTTGGATGCGGAGACGTTGGAGAATCGCCCGATCACCAACTCGACCCAAGCGTTGCAAGGTACGCAAGGTGTTTACGTAAATCAAGCGGGTGCTCAGCCGGGAGCGGACGGGGCGACGATTCGTATTCGTGGTCAGGGAACCTTGAACGATAATAACCCGTTGATTTTGGTGGATGGTATCGAGTTCCCGTTGGAAGCGGTAAATCCGAATGATATTGAGAGTATTTCCGTATTGAAAGATGCGGCTTCTTCCGCTATCTACGGTTCTCGTGCGGCGAATGGCGTTGTCTTAGTAAAGACAAAGGGGGGAAAGAAAGGTAAGTTTACCGTCGATTATAATAACTATTTCGGCGTGCAGCAGGCTACCTATCTGCCTAACTTCGTATATGATCCGGTCGTGTTTATGGAAATGAGAAACCAAGCGCAACGGAACGAAGGTAAACTAACGGTGGATTATTCTGATGCGTTAATCGAGGAGTACAAACAAGGTATGTTAACAGACCCGATTATGTATCCGCAGAATAATTGGTTGGATATTATGTATAATAATGCCTTTATTATGGAGCATAACATGCGTTTCTCCGGAGGTGATGATAAATATACGTATTCCGTATCTTTAGGCTATGGTGATCAAAATGGAGTATTGCGTGGAACGGATTCCAATAAATATACCTTAGCTGTGAATACGACTGCTCAGGTAAATAGCCGTTTGAAGATCGGCGCTAATATCAATGCGCATTATCAGATCTATAATGAGCCGGTAGCGGGTGTGGCAAACTTAGTGGAGATGACTTATAAAGCGCAGGCTTTCCACCCGACTTATACGGCCGATGGTCGCTATGCGGATACCTTTATCCGTACTCCTGGGCATAATATCTATCGCCATCCGTTGGCGTTGGCCGATGAGGGCGAGAACAAGCATAAGTCCTTGCGTATGTTGGCGAATTTGTCTGCGGAATATAAGCTTCCGTTTGATATCGTTTATAACTTGAATGTCGGTTTAAACAAATATGATTATCTGCAATCTCGTTTTGCGCCTGATGTATACGAATATCAGTTGAAGACCAATGAGGAGAAACGAGTGGTTTATGACGGTCAGAATACACGCCATGCCTATAAAGGTGATAAGAATGACTTGGCAGTTACAGTATTCAATACTTTATCTTGGGGCAAGAAGTTCAATGATGCCCATGACGTAAAAGTATTGGCTGGCTATAGTTTTGAGAGCGATGATAAGACTGAGTTTTCCGCTAAGGTAGAAGGTTTCTTAGGGAACGAGTTGCACGAATTAAACGCAGGTTCTAGTAATCCGAGTGTAGCGGGTACTTCCTCGAGATCAGTCTTGATGTCTTACTTTGGTAGGGTGAATTATGGTTATAAGGATCGTTATTTATTTGAGGGTAACTTTCGTTATGATGGTTCGTCTCGTTTTGCCAAAGGAAATCGTTGGGGTATTTTCCCATCATTCTCTGCCGGCTGGCGTTTGAGCGAGGAAGAGTTTATGAAAGATATTCCTTGGATATATAATCTGAAATTGAGAGCTTCTTGGGGACAATTGGGTAACGAGCGTATCGATTTGTTCCGTTACGTGGACCTAATGAACTTGAAGGTGATAAAAAATGATGGTTCAATTACGGATTATAACTACCCGTTGAATGGAGCGATGCAATCCGGAGCGGCTATTACCGCCTATAACGATCCGAACATCACATGGGAGACAACGACCATGACGAATGTCGGTATTGACGCTAGCTTGTTAAACGGAAACTTAGATTTCTCTTTCGAGTTCTTTGATAAACGTACTTCCGACATCTTGCGAAAGGTTACTTTGCCGGATCAAGTCGGTGGTCTGGATGGCCCGATCCGTAATATCGGCGAGGTGAGCAATAAAGGTTTCGAGTTGAATATGGGGTATCGGAACAATATCGGGGACTTCCGTTACGAGGTAAATGGAAATATGACCTTTATCAAGAATAAGATCGTTAGCTTGAAGGGGCAAACAATCATTGATGGAATGTTTATCTTGGAAGAAGGAAAGCCTATCGATTCTTATTATATGCTTCATGCTATCGGTATTTTCCAATCTGAGGAGGAAATCAAGAATAGTCCGTATCAAACCGCGGCTACTAAACCGGGATATCTGAAGTTTGAGGATACGAATGGAGATGGGAAAATTACCGAAGATGACCGCCAGATACGTGGTGGTGTGATTCCTAAGATAACTTATGGATTCAATATCAACTTAGGATATAAGGATTGGGATTTGAGCGCTTTCTTCCAAGGTGTAACTGATGTCTATACATATGGAGACCGCATTGGTGCTACTCCTTTATGGTTTGGTTGTGGTTTGCCGGAACAATGGTTGACGGATGCTTGGACTCCCGAGCGGGGAACCAGCGCTACATTGCCTATCTTGACGTCAATGCGCAAAACTTATTCACGTTCTCTCCGATGAAGGATTTTGATCCGGAGAAGAACTTGAAGGGAAGCAACTGGTATGCCTATCCGTCTGTACGGACTTATACGGCAGGTGTTAATGTCACATTTTAAATAATAAGGAATAATAATATGAGACGTAAAATATATAAGATGATATGTGTCGCTGTCGCTTGTATGAGTTTAACCGCTTGCGATAGCTGGTTGGATGTAGATCCTTCCGATCAATATTCCACGGAAACATTCTGGAAGACAAAAGAGCATGCGAGTGCCGGTATAATGGGATGTTACAACGCATTGAAACCTTGGCGTTCATTGCATACGATGGAATTCGATATGTTGACAGCGAATGCGATGCCTTATAACGAGGCGAATGGTACGCAAGCAATTGGAAAAGGTGAACATTTGTCTACTACGGCTTTAATCGGAAGCTTATGGAAGAACTGTTACGTTGGCATTGGCCGTACGAATACTTTCATCGCTAATGTCGGAGGTGTCGATATGGATGAGTCGGAGAAGGCGAAGATGGTGGGTGAAGCCAAGTTCTTACGAGCTTTCTATTATTTAAGTCTGGTCGATAAATTCGGAGGTGTGCCACTGATTATAGATGCTCCCAATGCGGATGAGCAAGCCGAATTACCTCGCAATTCCAAGGAAGAGGTAGTGAATCAGATTGTCAAGGATTTGGAGGAGGCCGCTGCCGTGCTACCGGACACCTATGCTAGCTCAGACTTGGGACGTGCGACAAAAGGTGCTGCGTTAGCGTTAAAAGCCCGTACTTTATTATATAATTCTCGTTGGGCGGAGGCGGCCCAAGCTGCTAAGCAGGTAATGGAGTCTGGCGTTTATCAATTATTCAATGATTATCGTCATTTCTTTAGCGAAGATAATAAATATAATTGTGAGGTAATCTTTGATATAGAAGCGAAATTGCCAGAGTATCCAACGGATTATGATCAGAATATCTGGCGCTTGAATCGTCCGGCTCCCTTGAAGGAACTGGTTGATACATATCTCTGTGTTGACGGGAAGACGATAGAAGAGTCACCACTTTATGATCCGACTCGTCCGTATGAGAACAGAGATCCCCGTTTATTGAAATCGATCGTTTGCATCGGTTATCCGTATTTAGGAAAGACGATCACAAAAGAAGATGTGGCGACTACGGGTTTCGGTGTGAAGAAATACACTTCTTATGAGGATGATGTAACGATTCCTTTAGTAGAACGTTCGGCTTTCAATTTCATTTTGATTCGTTATGCGGAAGTTCTGTTGACGTATGCCGAGGCGCAGAATGAGGCGAGTGGTCCTGATCAGTCAGTTTATGATGCCATCAACCAATTGCGTAGGCGTCCGGATATCAATATGCCGGAAGTACCAAAAGGTTTGACGAAAGATCAGATGCGTGAGGTAATCCGCCGTGAACGCCGTATCGAGTTGACCTTTGAAGGACTCTACTATTCGGATATCTTGCGCTGGAAAACCGCTGAGAAAGAAAATAATGGTATGATGCATAATTATGAGGGAATAGAAGTCGTGAAACGTTCTTTTAATCCGAAACGAGATTATTTATGGCCGATCCCTTATAACCAAACAGTCTTGAAC
>PPYE01432893.1_pt1 | contig 24611 bp, 19 predicted proteins | sample 1559881 | NCBI WGS metagenome assembly PPYE01 (sample SAMN08240022, study PRJNA423297) | Human gut metagenome, whole genome shotgun sequencing project. | reverse complement strand
GTATTGGCACTACGTACTATTTGTAAGTCCACAAAAATTCCGGTAACAGTTCGGGTTTCAACTGTTAAAGCGGAGTTTATCGAAGTAATCTTATCATTCAGTGCTTTCCCCTGCCGCCCGTCTAATACAGTATTAGTAGTTGTGGTCGTGAGATTATTTACAACAGTGGGTTTTCCAGTAAGGTCGGAATAACTTCCTGAAAAGGCAACTGTCTTCAGGTCTGCAAAGTATTTTTTTATTTTCCCAAGGATAACTTTGAGAGTTTCACCTGTTGCAATGTTAGTCCTGGTAGAAGCCTGGGTAAATGTTGCTTTCGTATTTGAAATATCTCCATTAGTATCTATTTTTTTCGCAATGTATGTATTGTAAAAATGCTTTAGTCCGTCTAAGTCTAAAAATTTATAAGTCATTTTTTCACCACCTTTTTAAAATTGAAATTATGCTCCCAAAGAGTCAATCTCTTGATTTGTTATTGTCCCAAAATCGCTGAGTATTCCAGCAGCTTCCTTCAACGACTCCAAAGACGCACTTACTTCTTTTATTAGTTTGTCAGCGGTAGTAGTTGCGGTATTAGCTTTGTCCAAAACGGTTTGCGCATTTGACTGTCGTTCATTTTCCGCTGCAACACGATTCTTCTCTGCACTGACTCTTCCGTTTTCGGCAGTGACCCTTCCTTTCTCTGCAGTTACTCTTTGAGATTCTTGTGTTGTTACAGTTGCAATTAGTTCTTTCATTTCTGGAACTAATTTTCTTGCGTCTGTAATCAGATCATCTAAAATTTCATATTCGCTGCTGGAAGTTATATTTAAGACGATATTTTCAGCTATGTTTAGTCGGAACGGGAAAGAAGATATGACTTTAGAATTTTTAATGATCTGTAATTGTCCGATTGCTTCGCCAGCCTCAGCCACCATTTGGGCAGTAGGCTGGACAATGATTTCATTATTTTCCACAGAACAAGAGTTGTATACTTCTAATCCAGAAGGTTTTTGGACATATACTCTTGTTTCTGCATCTGATGGGATTGTATACTCATCATCAAAATAAAAATGGAACTCTCTGGCAGTATCGCTTTGCACCAAATTTACAGAACTTAAGATGTTATGACCAAGCCGTAACCGAACTGGTTGTATATAAGTTATATTGTCTGCCATCGTTAATTCTCCTTAAAAATCTTATGACACAAGTGTTTTGATTGTGGTATATCCTGCAATCGCAACAGATCCGCCATAGAAATTTTTATCTTTCTGGAACTGCACTAAGGCTGTATAACAACCAGAACCGATTTCGCCTGGCCATTCCACGCCATTCGGATCATAACCGTTACATAACAATGCAATTTCTAAGAAACTTGCAAGATATCCAGAATATCCTTTTTCCATTGCAATATTGTGCATTGCGGAGTCTGTGTTGGTTCCAATAATTCCATCTACAGCCAGATTAGCTCCTTTATCTAAGTTGTAACAATGCTGGAATAATTTAATAAGACCTTTATTTGTATTAGTCCCTTTAATACCATCTACTGCAATTCCTCCACCATTGGCATAAATCACATTATTAATATGTTGTTGCCCTTGTTTTATTAGGGAAGACTTGTTATTAGAAGGTTTAGAAGGTGTAGTGCTTCCACCTCCACTTGCAGTGCTACCTGTTACGGCTTTATAGATAGCGTCAGCGCATTTGTTTGCATTCCAGTGATCATGATCTGTCTTGTTATCAACAAAACAACATTCAACTAAAAGAGCAGGGGAAGCAGTGTGTTTGAGCACGTACAGGCTCTGAGAATACTTAACACCTCTGTTTGCAATTCCCAGCGCTTTAGATACCTCTGCACAGATTTTTTCTGCTTGTGCTTTAACTTTGTCGGAATAGATCCATACCTCTACTCCAGTACCCCCGCCAGCATTAAGATGTAGGGAAATGTCCAGATCTACACTATGCGCATTACATTTCGCCACGATACGCTGCAGGTTCTGGCTCTCTGTGCAATTAGTGTCATCGGTGCAATCATAGACAACATGTCCACCGTTTTTCATATTTTGGATCAGGCGGTTTTTAACCTTACGATTTTCTACAGACTCCTGTAATAATCCAACCGCTCCATAAGCTCCCTTTCCCTGCGGGCAATGCCCTGCATGTACGTTATATTTTCCCATAGTTTTTCTCCTTTCTTAAAATTGGGCATAAAAAAAGAGAGTGTGGGAACTCTCTTTAATTAGCTGATTGGCTGATTCATTTTTTATTGATTGAATCTAAATAGTTTTTTCGTTCTATATTACAAATTTCTTCACTAACCGATGTAATATCGTTCAGCAAATCTTTTAATATCATTTGTGATATGTAAACGGGAAGCTGGGATTGGTTTATTGAATTTGCGATCTCAGCTTTCAGGTCGTTGATAGCCATAGAAAGTGGCTTTTGAACCTGTGTTTTTTCCTTTTTTTCATTCATATATTTTCGGCTCCTTTGAATTCATCTTGTGTCCGTATGTAATCATACATAACCTGGTAGATACTCTTTCCTTCTTTAGCTGCCGATTCAAGGGCAGCAGGAGAGAAGTAGTCTGTGTACGAAGTTCTGTTTATATAATCAGTGGCACGTATCTTCCTTATTTCATCTCTGACAGGATCATATCCTTCGGAGCGGGTAGAGGAACTTATATAAGGAGTAAGTGTGATATCCATGGATTTTGCTGTCTGGTTTATTTTCCAGTCAGTGATTTTCCAGTAGGATACTGTTGTGCCAGATTTTGTCTTTATTTCTTTTATAAGTGCCATATCTAATAAGCCTCTTTATTTTCTAATTGATTTATTTTTTCTTCTAAGGATTCCAGTTTCCTTTGTATTCCCTGGGAAGCAGCAATACTCCAGAACACAAGGTTTACAAGGTTAAAAGAATCATTTCCATTTGGGGTAGTCATCATAACTTCTGAGGGAATATAGTCGATCATTGTTCCAAGAGACATGTTTTTGCTTTCTGGAGAAAATCCTTTGTAGAAGTATGTGTAGAGTGGCATGTTTTTCAATTCTTCATAAGCATAATCAATATCATAGCTTTGGATTTCCTCTTTTTTGTCACGTACACTGCTTTGCCCGATTACAACAGAGTAGAGCACGCTCCAACGTATATCAGGTGTACCAATGTTCCCAACATTGTCTGAATCAGGTCGAAGTGTTAAGTCTACCCACCAATCATAGTCCGGTGTTCCAATACGTACTTGTCCATTACCATCAGCATCTATAATAATATAATCAGATTGAAAACTTGAATCACCAGCAGAAAGTTTTGTAAAAGTCCCTGAAATACCTGTAACAGATCCACCAAAATCGCCTCCTCTGGCATACATTTTGCCGTCATGTCCAACCCGGAATGGTGCATTCATACGGTTAGCATAAGTACTTCCTGCCCAGAAAGCGTAGGACTTATTTACAATCCCCATACCGGCACAAGCGTTCCCATTGTCATAATAAATACCCTCATCTGTGATTTTCCATCCAGCGATTGTTCCGCTGCTAGTTGTAATATTCCCATTTAATGAAAGCGTTGTTCCGTTGTAACTAAGCTTTCCACCAGCAAATGAGAACGTTCCTGAAGATGTAATATTGCCAGCAGAACTTACCCTAAACTTATCAGTAATACTTAATCCACTAGAACCGAAATACTTCCCATTGGCATTTCCATAGGAAGAAGATCCATTGTAGATTGCAGAGTCACTGATAGTCCAGTGTCCAATTTTAGAGCCTGAGTCTGCAGTTATTTTGGCATCGACTGTCAATGTATCGCTTGATGAAGAATAAGATAACTTTCCTCCAGCCAGGTTCAGTGTTCCAGAGGCAGTGATATTCCCAGAAGAAGTAATACTTCCGGAGCATGATAAGTTGCCAGAAGAATCTACTTTAAATTTGTTTGTTATGCTCAGACCGTTGCTTCCAAAGTATTTTCCTGATGAAGCACCAAATGTCGAAGAACCATTATAAATTGCGGTATCTGAAATTGTCCAATGACCGAACCTTGACCCAGATGAGGCAGTTACTTTGCCTGATACGGTTAATGTATCATTGGAATAGCTGATTTTGCCTCCAGCTAAATTAAGTGTTCCCGAAGCAGTAAGGTTTCCTGATGCGGTGATACTGCCAGCACACGTCAGATTTCCGGAAGAACTTACCTTGAATTTATCGGTAATGCTTAATCCATTTGTACCAAAATATTTACCACTGCTGGAACCGAATGAGGAAGAGCCATTATAAATTGCGGTATCGCTAATAGTCCAGTGGCCAAATTTCGAACCGGAACTTGCCGTAATTTTGCCGCTTACAGATAATACACTATCTGAATAAGTCAACTTTCCTCCGGCAAGAGTCAGACTCCCTGAAGCAGTTATATTGCCTGAAGCGTCTACTTTGAATTTATCCGTAATGCTTAATCCACTTGTTCCGAAATATTTTCCACTAGCATTTCCAAATGCAGAGGAAGTATGGTAGATCGCATTGTCTGAAATCGTCCAATAACCAATAGATGAGCCAGACGCAGCCTGTATTTTTCCTGTTACATTTAAATTTCCAGAACTGTCAACATATAATAAATCTTTGCTGGTATTCGAAATACGGAAGAGCTTATCACTATTTGGATTAATAGCAACAGTATTCTTACTATTTTTTATAGTTAATCCATCATCATCGGTAAATATCATACTTCCACTTTTGTTATAAATGCCAAGCTCCTCTGAAAGGATGATATTACCAACCACTTTATCAGCAATTAAACCGTATCCTTCTTCTTCTTTCCCTGTTTTGGGATTGAAGAAAATAAATTTACCCAGAGCAGTTTTGGTTGTTTCCCAATTGTCTGTAGTAACTGCTAAAGTGGAATTAATGATCTTAAGCTGGATATCATCATATTCTTCTGTGAAAGGGTTTTTCTTGCGGAATAAAAGTCCGTGCTGGTCATATGTCACCGATTGGTCAGTTGCATTATTTACAATCTTTGTAACGGTTGCATCCAAGCCTTTCTGAACCCACCCATCAATCCAGTCCTTGCTTTGGGAGCCTTGTTCCGCTTGGTGTTTTGTGGAAGCATAGGAAGTGGACATAGACTGGCTTTGTTTCAGTATAGACTGGACATCGCTGATTCCATCTGTCTGTTTGATCACATCAGAAAAAGTGACAGATATATTATTCAGATCTTCATAATCTATTTCATATCCGATCAGACGAAGCTTATAGATTTCTCCATCCGTCTCTATTCTTATCCAATTGCCAACCTTAAAATAATTTATAAGGGGTGAGAATTCCTTAATGATTAACAGATTTTTCAGAGTTGTTTCGATAGAATGTTGCAATGTAGCAGATTTTATGATATCCTTTTGGGCTGCCTCTATGAATTCTTTTGCTTTTTTAAATAATTCATCATTTGTTAGCCCTTCAGAACTGTAATTATCATTTTTCCAAATATCATCTCTCCGGAATAAACACAATTCATTCCAGTAAGAACCAATATAAGTCCGAAAATCCAGCTTCTTAGAAATAGCGTCCCTTTCTGACTCTACATAATTCTTCAATCCTTTGGACTTTAAATTACCTTTTTCATCCAAAGTCCCTCCTATAGTATCCAGCTCTGTTTCCCTAAGAGAAGACTCTGTAGCGATAGCCTTCTTTTTATTCAGATAAGGTTGGTATAACTTTGTATACAAGTCTTTATTGGATTTATTATCAGATATTCCTTGTTCAATTAAAATGTCTAAACAGCTTTGACATGCATCGTTGAATATCTGAAGATAACTGAGACAATATTTTTTTAACTCCGCCTTAAAAGATGTGAGAGATAGATGGAACAGATCCACAATGCCGTAGCTATCTTCTTTATCCCTGGCAAGCGTTTTATCTATCTGTTGCTTTAGAAAGTTTTCATAGTTATCATTAAAAGTAACCTTGATTGTCGCACTATCAGCAGTGTCTTCCTCATCTGTATAGCTTGTAACAACAAAATTACCTGTCCATACTTTATTAGACAACGATGAACTTTTAACTGCAATTTTATAGCGACTGGTATCTATATACACCCTGGCATATGCCAGTAATGCACTGTTTGCTGTTGTTAAAGATATATAAGAATCATCTTGTACAGAAACAGGAGATAAGTTTGCTGCAGTTAATAATGCTGCTTGCTTTGAAGCATTTGTTTGGTCTATTTCGGGAGTTGGCATAAGACTATTTTGCAAGTAACCATAAAAATCTATCGTATCATAATAGATCTGCATTAAAGACTGATAGCCTTTGATTGGAGTTGTGACAGTCTCCAAGTCTTTATCATACGCCTGATATTTTTTAATAAGAGTATTGTATTTATTTACAATCGTGGAAGAAATGTTTGCGACATGTTCTGTTTGGTAGTATTTATAATCTTTGTCGTAAGAATTTAATTTACTTACTAACCCGGAAGACATGTCTTTTTTCATGTCATCTGAAAAATACCATAGATATGCACTTCCTGCGGGATTTGCATTTATGATGGTAGCTGTCATTAATTCATCACCAGCAACAAGTTTGAAACAGTTTTTTACAGAATCGGTATCGCTGGTAAAGTTAATCTCCTCTGCCAAATTGTCTGCATTAACAAATATAGTAGTATCTTCTCCGTACCCTTCCAGAATGTTTGTACTCCCACATTCAGGACATGTTCCTGTGAATTCACCACGATATCCACATTTCTTACAATTTGACTGCAGATCATAAACGGAAATGGTACGATTCATAGGAGAAGTCGCGTCTTCTTCTCCAAACACAAACAAACATCCAATTTCTTTTGCAATCTCTTGAAAAGCATCATAGACACTGATGCCATCAAACGTAAAAGTCCTTTGTATTTTAGCAATGGTGGCGTCCACATGGTGAATCACATAGTTTTCTGCCTTTCCAGACAATATCCTATTTAGCATGGAAGCTTTGGGATTGTCAGGGTCATACAAAATAGTAGGAGAGTAGTCTTCCCTTGCGATATCCGCTTCGGTATTAATTTCTATTCCATCACAATTAAGCTGGGATAATTCAGCTTCTTGCATCGCAACACATGTTACAGTTTTTGTTACAGAATTTTCCTCATCTTTTGATACATAGATTTCAAAATATTTTTCATATTCTCCTATGTATACGATCCGGAAATCTATAATCTGGTCCCAAAGCTGGCAAAGATGTCCGTCTAAATTCTTGTGGACAACAAAACTAAATTCATCTGCTGAATTCATGTTATCAGCAAAACGAAAACTAGAAGTATTTTCTATCAACCCTAATTTATCCCCGTTCTTTTTCATAAGGATGATAGTAGGGGTTTCAGGCTTTAATGAGGAGTCAAATTTAATTATCCCACCCATTACATCACCGCCTTTATATAAGGGCTGTAAGTTATTTCTACTTTAGCCTGTTTTGATAAGGTCAGCACATTTTTACGGTTTTCATATGTATTTGCTATCCTGGGAAAGATAAAATTGAAATCATTCTGGATCTTATGATTGGTTAGGGATGTGGTGATAGTAAGGAGCTTTGAGAATGTGATCACTTCATTCTTTTTACATCCTTTAATAATAGTCGTCCTATTTTCGTTGGAGTTATTAATCTCCAGATCGCCATCTTCAAGGCATGTTATCTTTACATCGGGGTATATATACCCTATTTCATCGGAAATATCAAAGATAGAATATTTTTTATTAGTAGAGGTAGTTTGGAAAGAATATGTGATAGGCTCATGTAGGGCGAAAGGCCTATTAGATATAAAGGTAAGCTCCAAGAAATAAATCTGACCGGAAAATTCAATATGAGTAACATTAAAACTTCCTTCCATATAAATATCTGCCCAGTCGGGCTGGATTAATTTAAATTTATGGAATTCAGGTCTGTTTAGCCAACGTTTTATAGCACGCAATTCATATACAGATATAGGAGTAGGATCTTGGTCAGAGCAAGAGTATTTACATATTTGGAATGTAATCTCAATCCTGTTTTCATAATAAGAAGAAGTCAGATTGAATAGTTTCCCTCCTAACTGTGAAATACTATCAAACGTCAACTGACTGTCTGACGTGACAGATTCGAAACCACTTGGGGAATCTGTCCTACATATCATATAACCCCAGTCTTTTAAATATTCTCCGGCATATTCGAAATCTTCTGCAAGCATTTACCTCACCCCTCTTTCATTTGCTTTTTAAGAACCTCCCTGAACTTCTTTAATTCTTCAATCAGATGTTCATATTCGAATGATTTTTGTTTCAAGTCTTCTATGACTGCTTTGAATTCTTTATTTAATTCGGAAATTTTAGGAGAGCTGTTTTTCTTAAGAGTATCAAGCTCTTCCTGCAATTCCGAATTCCGTTTCCTTAATATTTTAATTTTTTCACTTTCTGTCATATATGCCTCACTGAAAAAGCAAAGAGAGTAAAGACCCTCTTTGCTTATAGATTAATATTGAATTTATTGAACTTATTGTTCTTTAACAATTTATCTACGGACATGGATTGAATCAGCTTTTCAAATTTGTGGTCAGATTGCAATTGCCGTACAAAATCGTTATAATCCTGCACCTTATCTACAGAAATATTGATAGCAATATTATTAACAGGATTTCCAGAAGAAACTGAAGATTTTGGGACAGCTGTTCCAATATTTTTTGCAATATTTTCTTGGATAAACTGGGCAGGGTTATTTGCTGCATTCCACAGATTTTCGGTAGCCTTGCTTGTAAGGACAGCATCTCCAATATTCATTGGCATTAATACAGCACCGTCAGATTTGCGGATAATAGCTTCCGGGGAAGCTTTGCCAGCAGAACCTTCCTGCGTCCAGGCAAGTTGCTGCTTCTGTATATTTTTGATACCTTTCTTATACCCTTTGATCTGATCTAGTTTCACCCATCCAAGGTCACTATAATATCCTGGTTCTTTCTTTGTGCCCAAATGAACGGGATATGGAGATCCCGGATTCATATAGGTAATATATAATTCCTCCCCTAGATGCTGATTACCAATTGGGCTGGAACCATAGGAATCAAGGTAGTACCATCCGTTTACAAAAGTAACCTTATCACCTATTTTAGGAACTCCATCCCCTCCGGTAGCAGGTTTGGGCTGTGTAGGCTTTGGAGTACTAGGCTTCGGTTTGGATGTGTTCTTCTGTGGTTTGCTCACAGGTTTATTTACAGTTTCTTTTACAGGAGTAGAAGCAGGTTTTTTTGTTGATGACTCTTTTGAAGCTTGTTGTTGTTTCTTTTTTGCTGCCTCTGCTTCCTGTTGCTTTTTCTTTTCCTCTTCAGCTTTTTTTATTTCAGCTTCAGCACGTTCACGGGCTTCCTTAATTGCATCCTGAACCAATACTTTAAAGCTATTGATAGCAGTCTGCACTCCAGTGATGGCAGTGGTAAAGTTATTGCCATAGGTAGTAATAACACCGATTAGTTTTCCGTTATCACCCCAAATAGTATTCATAGTATCAGATAACTGATATCCAACGCTATTTGCCTGTGAAACAAGTGTATCACGGATACCTGCAGATTCAGCATTGATATTGGCAATCACTTCTGTAATCAAAAGGTCAATATTATCAAGGCGCATATTGAGGATGAGTTCATACTGGGAATATAAATCGTCTAGCAATTTTTTAGTCTCACTGATAGACTTTTCATACTGGGAATCTTCTAAATCAGATTTCGCTTCATCTAATTGATTCTGGAGGTCTTGACGCTTCAAAGTTCCTTCCTCAGAATTATCTCCTTGGTAAGCAGATAATTGCTTCTCTAAAGAAGATATGTTACTTTGTTTTTCCTCCATCTCTTTCTGATAATCATACAGGTCTTTTTCTTGATCTAAAGCGTCTGTATATTTGTCAATAAGTTCTTGGAGAGCATCAAGTTGTTTGTTAATTCCGTCTTCAACAAGGTCCCTGATAGCCTCTTTTTCATCTTCAGCAGCTAATATGGACTCACGCTGTAGTTCTAATAATTCTTTACGCCTTTCAATAAGTTCGTAATTATATGGATCATCAGAAAGCTCTTTCTGTATTTTCTCCATTTCCTTACGGTACTCATCGGCTTGTGACATATAAGTATTATAGTTTACACCATGTAATCCTATGGTTGCTTTTCCCTCATCGGTAACTTTCCCTTTATCATCATACAGCTTATCATTAGACATTAAGTCGATCAAGAAATCTGATTCATCTGTAATACCAGAGATTGCATCCTGGATTTTATCAAACACTTCCCATTCTAATTCCCGGATAGAATTGTTATATTCTACAAGATTAGAATTTGCTTCCTGCAAAGCTTCTGAAACACTGTCGATTTCCTGCTGCATGTCATACCATACATCAGAATATTTCTCCATATTTCCGCTTGCCAGGGATTTATTCATAGAAGCAATCAGGTCATTGCGCTCTTTTGTAAGCTTGTTTACGTTATCTTTTTCGTTCTGGATAAGCGCTTCATAATATTCTGCACTTACAAGATACCCCTTATCCTCTGTTTGGCTGATAAAACTGTCTAAGGTATTCCTCTTATTGTCAATGCTGGCTAAGATATTGTCATAATTATCCGAAATCTTTTCAAAAGTGTCCCACTGGATCTGTTCAATCGAATTTGCACGGTCTAAGAGATTGATGTTAGCTTCTTGGATCGCTTCAGATACTGCATCAATACCTTGCTGCATTTCATACCATTCATCAGACTCTTTTTCTATGATTCCGCTTGAAACAGCCTGGTTCATGACCTTTGTAAGATCGTTCCGCTTATTAATTAAAACGTTTATCCTATCCAATTCGTTGCTGATCAACTTGTCATAGTCTGTAGACTTGGCAATATTCCCGCCAGTTTCGTCTAAAGAAATATTATTCTCTATTGTATTACCTTTATGGTCATATTTTGACATGATCTGGTCATACTGGTCAGAATAATAGTCAAAAATATCCATTTGGATATCGCGCATGGAATTATTGTAATCTATCAGGCTTTCGTTAGCTGACTGGATTGCTTCGTCAACATCATTGATTTCATTTTTCATATCATACCAAGCAGAAGAGTATTCTTTGATTTCTCCGCTGCTTACGGCATTATTCAATGAATCGATGAGCTTTTCTCTCTGATCCAGCAATTCAGCAACATTTTCATTCTCTATGTCAATTAACTGTCTATAATAATTGGAAGTGTTTATATGCCCTTTTGATTCAAGCTGGCTGATATCACTCTCAATCATTTCACGTTCATGATCTATTTGAGAAATGATACCGTCATATAATTCGACTATATTATCAAATGATTCCTGATATAAATCTTTGATAGACTCTTTTAATTCTTCCGTAGCGTCTTGGGCATCTAAAGCTTTTTCATAATAATCCTGGTAAGATTTTATGTTATCGGCAAGTGTTTCGTCAGTGATAGTCTCTATATCTATTGTCCCATTACGAACTTTAGAAGCATAATCTTCGGACAGTCCTACAGAGTTAGCTTCCTGGAGATACCTGGAGTATGCCTGTTGCTGCAGATCTATTTCTTTTGTAATAGCAGCCATTTCCTGCTGAATAGCTGAATTCCTTGTTGAAAATGCATTATACGCGCTTTCAGCAGTACGCTCTATATTAGAGATTTCACGTTCCACACGGTCGATAGCGATTTCTATATAATCAAAAGCTTCTTTGAATTCATCTGCAGCATCTGCAGCTTCTTCAGTACTATCGGCTATCTCTTGAGTGTTTTCAGCAACCTGTTCCGTTATTTCTGGTGCCGATGAATAAGATTGAGTATTAGAATTAGATGGCGAATAAGATGACGGAACTGAGCCAGAACCTTTTAAATTTCCACCACCAGTATTACCGAACACCCAACTACCGCTTGAAAATGCAGATAAAGAAGTAGAAACTAATCTTCTTATATTTCCCACCGTACCATCTGCAAATGCTTTACCTGGAACTGATGTTTTTCCCGACTTTAGTAATTCGGCTGTTTGATTCGCATTAAAGATAATATCGCCTTTTTTTAAATCCTCTATATGAGGACCACCTGGGATAATAAACCAACGTCCGTCTCTTACAATGGATTCGGGTGCTTGTGGCGCAAATTCATTTACTAAAGCTTTTTCATCTTTACGAAGAGAAACATTTCCATCGACATGTGCTGGAATAGTATTAATTACGTTATATGCACTTCCTGAAGCACGGGCAGGGGAGAGCATTGTACCCGATGCGGTACTTTTTCCTCCAGTGTCGCCGGTTGCAATGTAATTAACGTAAGCAGTCCTATTTTCGGGTGATGCTTGACTGCCAAGAGCATAATTAACTGTAGCGGTTTTAGAAAGTGGAAGATCCTGATTACCTAATATATAGTTTACTTTTGCAGTTTCATCACTGGGCTTTTCTTGATCGCCTTTGTCGTAATTAACAGTTGCATTTCTATCATCAGGTGGAGTTTGACTTCCTTTTGTATAATTAACTGTGACAGTCTTAGTCTCATCTTGGACATTCACAGTCATTCCAGGAATTTCATTAACTGTGACAGTTTTTGTGTCATCTTCTATGTCTACAGTGGTTCCTTTAACTTCATTAACAGTAATTGTCTTAGTGTCATCAGTAATATCTTTATTTAAAGCATCACCGGTATTATCAACTACGTCTATAGAATATTCGATATGATGACCTTCAGATTCTAAGCCACTCAATTTACTTTCTAAAGCATCGGCTTGCTCTTCATTCTGTACAGTAAGAGATAAATTAACAGGTGTATCACTTGGGATATTTTGAATTTCTTGAACAACACTGTCTATTTGTGATTCGTTTTGGATATTAATAGACACATTGCTGGTTTCATCTTTTGGAAGAGATGAAAGCTTGTCTTTTAAAACATCTATATCTTCATTACCTGAGATATTAACGGATATATTTGTAGCAGTTTCCTGAGCTAATTGTTCCTTACGGGCATTTGCTTCGGTAAGAAGTTGATCAACGTATTCAACCTCAGAACTATCAGCACCAAATTTAATTGTTGCTTCTTCTTTTAAATCGGTAAGTTGCTTGATTCTGTCTTCGATTCCGGATTCGTCTAACTGAGAAACATCTACATCCAGCTTAATATCAGAAGTAATTTCACCTTGAGTTTGCAGTTCTTTCAGTTTTGCCTTAGCTTCTTCTGCTTTTTGTGTAGCCTCAGCCAATTGCTGATCTAAATTATCTATTCCAGATGTGTCACCCAAGCGAATATTATCTGTATATTCCGAAGCAGCTCTAAATAATGACTGGACAGCCTCTTTACTTAAATTAAACCTTTGGGCAATTTCTTCATCGGCACCTGTGTTAAACTCCATAAAACCATCTTCGGTAGTTTTAATCCAATCATACCCCTCAGATTCTGATACTCTCATCATGTCGGTCATGAAGTTGTCAATGCCTTCTTTTGTACCAGTAAAATATGCATCTCTTGCATTTGAAGCATTTTCATAAGCTTTAACGACCTCTTCCATAGAAGCTGTCGATAAATCATCATATGAAAAATAGTCTGCAATAGCACGAAACTCTTCGGTGTTATATCTTCCTTCTTTATAAAGTTCTTCACCACGTTCCTTCATGGTTTCAGAGACATTTCTGAACATATCTCCTTCTTCACCACTAGATTGAGCATTTATCCATTTTTGATAGGCGGACGTGGCTCCATCATAAGCAGAAGCTAGTAATTGAACATTCTGTATCTGATCTTGCAATGTACTAATGACATTTTGTTGATCTGCGGCAGCGACACTATCTCCAGCTGCTTGAGCTTCTTTCAGCTTTTCTGAAGCTGCCGCTAATTGACTCTGAAGTTCCGTTTGCTTTTCAATAAATCCTTTTTTGGTTAAAGCCTCTTCTTGTGCTTGTAACGCTCTTAATGCCTCGCGGTTTATGTGTACACCATTCGCAGTTTTTTCAAAAAGTAGTTCTGGTTTATATCCTTCTAAATCAGAATAGGCGTTTTGAAGGTTTACTATATCACCTGTTAATGATACAATACCATCTTCACTTTCCTCATAGCCAATTTCAAGACCTTTTCCAGAAAAACTATTTACCAAAGCAGCATTTATTGTATCAACTTGATTTATTGCGTCTACGGCCGACACCTGAAATGATCTAAAAGAAGACTCAAGAGCTTCTATATCAGTCGTAGCCGTTTCAATACCTTGAGCTTGTGCGTTGATTTCATTAACAAAGTCAGAAACACTCATACCAGCAGCAGTAATAGCATTGGCAAGTTCAGGATATTGTTTCTTTAAATCATTTACAGATATTCCGGCATCTCCAGCAGCTTTTGACTGTTTTTCAAGATCATCGACTGCATCATCAAAAGAATCATCTGAAGATATGATTTCATCAAACTTTATATCTTTCCACTTACTAGGATCGAGTTGTTTATATACAAAATCAATACTATCTGAAATTTCATTTATAGCATCAATTTGATCTTGAGAACGCATATCCTCTGGAATCTCTGACAATTTCGATTTATAGTTTTCTAAAGATGTAACCTGCTTCCATATAGCATCGGTTGTGCTGTCAATAATATCCTGGTATCTTGATACTTCTTCTAAATCGCCTTCAGACCTTGCTTCTTTCTGAAGTTCTTTCATTTGTTGAATTCCTGCCATCAATGCAGAAATGTCTTTTTCGTTTGTAAATAACGAAGCGTTATTTCCAGTAATGTCAGTGCCTTTTAAATAATCATATATTTTTTTCTGAGATACTTCAAAATCACCATAGTTCTTTTCGTATGCTTCTAGTGCTTTATTTCCAGCATCCTTAGCAGCTTTGGTTTCTGCTTTTTCCGCTAAATCTTGTTGAAGTTCTAATTCTTTACGTACTTCTTTAAGATTTTCCAGTTCTGATTGTTCAACAAATGATAAGGAGCCTTTTGACTTTAATTCTGATATCCTTGAATTAGTTGATTCTAATTCGGAATTGACACTTTCTAGTTGAGATTTTGCATCTTCATAACTAGAAAATGAGATATCCATAGCCTCATTTGCTTCTTCAGCACTTACATGTAAAGCATCCAATAATTTAATTACACCAGTGATAGTGGCGCCGACTGCAAATCCGATACCGATATTGGCAATAGTTCCGCTTACCTTTCTTAATACACTTTCAAGTCCAGAAATTTCTTTGGTGGCAGGCCCCAATAATTTATCTATTAACGTGTTGCCTAACAACGATATTTATTTACATATACCAGTTTGGGTGGTACAATTAACAATAAGATAGAGGAGGGAATTATGAAAAAGAAAAAAGTTATTTTCGCTTGTGCATTTCTAATGCTCGGATTATTTACTGGTTGTAAAGAAGAATCAAACGATCAAATAGACGATCTAATGGATGGCATAGAATTTGATATTTCACAACAAGATATTGAAAATATATTTTTAGATAAATATGATTCTAATAGCCATTTTGGTAAAATGGACAATGACAAATCTGTATACCTTGATAATATATATGGAATAACAGTTGATAATTATTGCGGATATAAAGGGGTAGAAGCTAATATTATTTCAAACTTTGAAGATGATTCGTTAGAATCACTAATTGCAACCATAACAGTTGATGATGAAAGTGAATCGGATCCCCAATTGTTATTAAAAGATATATTAAAAAAATATTCAGCTGAATACGGAAAATATGAAGAAGATGATTCTGGCTATATATGGAACTTAGATGATGTTGATATTACTATACTTGATTTAACAGATAAAGATAAGTCAGAATCTAATGATAATGATTTCAATCCTATGATAGCTATTACAATGTCAAAATCATACTATAACTAAAATTAAATATCAAAAAGCCTACCTGATTAATTTCAGATAGGCTTTATATTCTGATTTTTATAATTTTGTTGAAATGATTTATGCATATGGAATAAAACCACGTTGTTTTTGCATGGAGGCTTCTTCGCTTGCAATTTTTTCAAAAGCGTCTTTTTGATCTTTACTCATCCAATCGCCCTTCATTTCTAAATTCTTAAATACTTTATTATAATATTGTGCTTGTTCCTTATCATCGGAAAAAAGTTTATTAGAGTATTTAGATAAAAAGAAACTGGTTTGCACTTTTTTATATCGGGCTGGTAAAAAGTGTATTTTATTACTATAAGTACGGCGATTTCTGGAAGTAGTAGTAGTTTTATAATAAAGTTGAGCAATTTTTCTTGAAAATACGATTTCATGTCCATTCGGCTGTAATATATAATTCAAGTGTTCAATTATAGAATCGATATTATGTTCATAATTAGGTATTTCTATACCTTCAATTAAATCACTTCCATGGTAGCAGTACGCTTTTGATGTTAGACAAAATCTTCCGATATTATCCATAAACCATTTACTTTTTACTTCAAATATTATACCGTTAGGGTACTTTAAATTAATTAATTGAAATACTAATATTCCTTGTTTTAACCGCGATATAGTTAAACCGTCAGTTTTTATTGATTTTTGAAAATCTTTTAAGAATTTCTTTATAAATGAATCATTATAAACATTTTTTAGAGTTTCTACTGACAGTATGCCTCCATCTTTTGCTACCTTTTCCCATGTGTCCGGATGATTTTTTATTAACCAATCACCTGTTTCCTTATTACAAACCAATTTTTTTCTATAATTATTTTTATAATATTCTTTTGCTTTTTCCCATAATGTTTTTTGGCGATTGACTAATATACAATATTTTGATTTAAGTTCTTCAAAATCCCCACCATTTTTAACATAATCAGTTCTTATAAAATTTAAATCATATAAGGATTTTTTGATATTATTATATAAATTAAAAGGAAGTACAATGTCAATATTATTAAAATCATCTTCAGAGCATTTTACGAAATTTCTATGTGCAGGAAATTCCTCATCGAAACGAAGTGTTCGTTGCTCTTTTCTCCTTTGTTTTTGTTGCTCTTTGCCATCTTTTTGCAATTTATCTATATTTTCAATTCCAGAAAATTCCTTGATGCATTCTGAACCGACGTGGAGTTCATTCCCATTTAATTTATTTTTTATCCAATAAATAAGAATGTTTTTATGACCACATAGTTGACAGTGGATTTCTTTCTCTGCTACATCGTTTAAAAGATTACCAACCCATTCTTTTTTCATATTACTGATTAAAATATCTTTGTCGTGATTTAGTACTGTTTTACTTCTGGAATCAAAGATAGAATCGTCAGATTCTAAGTCACTTATTGAAACAGATTCATAGCTTGAAATTGCTGCATATAAATTTCCATACATTTCAGTATCCTTAGCAACTTCACTATTTTTAAGAAGAATCACTTGTTTCTTGGTTAAAATTAAGTTACTTTTTTTTCTTATGATAAGTCACCTCCAAAGCAATATATTATTTATTATAACATATTATGGAGTAAAAGTCTATATATGGGAAAATTTTGCGTAAATAAATACTAAATATAGTATTGGGGGTGATAGATAACCTAAAAGATTTATTGAATGTTCTTTTCTCAACTAAAAGCGTTTCTAATAGAAAACTTTTACAATGCACTCATATTCAATTATTTTGCTGTTAGCCGGGATTTTCTCATATAAGGAGTTGAGATTAGAAATTGAACGATACATAGAGTATTATAATGAACAAAGAATCAAAGAGAAACTAGGATGGATGAAACCATATATAATACAGGATTAACCTCTTGATTACGTAAAAATAGCGTAGCAGCCATAAAAAACTGCTACGCCAAAAAGTTTAACTTACGGGAGTTACCTCAAGATCAATCATACTCTTTCTACTCTTCATAATGCATATTAACTTTAACAAACGGAATAAACATTGCCTTAAATTCATCATCAATACAGTAGAATGGATTCATAGGCTTTAAAATATAATCAAAACCGCATTTTTTGTAAAATTCTTCCGCACTGGGAACTGACCTTAAAAATATAGCTTTAATTCCAAGTAGTGTATCCTTAATGGCTAATGCCATATGAATTATGTCAGACAAAATCCACGCCGCAACAGGCTTTTCCTCACCCTCATACCTAAAAAAAACATCCTGGTACTTCGATGATACAGCAAACATTTTAATCTCTATGGCAGGAATGCCGCAAATTTTTTCGTCATATTCAATGCCAAGTTCTTCTCTTTCATCGTCTGGTAGCTTCCATCTGTCTGTATATGGAATAGCTCCGCTACATAATGTAAAATATGCTACTAACTCCCTATCTGTGTCATTAATATAATTAAACACCAAATAAGTGACTCCGTCACCAGCATTTGTATAATTTTCAGCATCAGAATGTATAAATTCATTAAATGAAAGATTTTCTGATCCGGCGTCAAATTGATCTATGTATGCCTTATATTCCTGAGAATATAAGACTTTTTTAGGATGAAAGTTATCTAAATATTTATGACCGTTTATCCTTTCCATCATCTCCAAAAAGACGTGCAGCTTTAGCACAAGAATCAATCATAGAAGGAGTGATAGTATTTTTATTAAATCTCTTTATAAAATCTTTTGAAGATTTTGCGTCTATAACTACCAAATTTTTACTTGGTTTTGCTAAAACTGCCATCTTTTTTTCCTCCTTTGCCATTTGTTTTCTAAATATATTAGAATAGTAGTATTGTTCATTTTTCTCTTCCTGTTTTTTTGCTTCGTTCTCTGTTTTTTCTTCGTTCTCTGTTTTTGCTTCGTACTCTGTTTTTGCTTCGTACTCTGTTTCTGTTATTGACTTTGATTTAGATTGTTTTTTCTCCTGAAGTCCTCTTTGGCTTAAATCTCCTTGTTTCGGTTTTTTTACCAAATTATCACGACCTCTTAAATATAGCAAAACAAAATTTTGTTTACATAATCATTTTAACATGTTTAGCAAAATAAAACAATACCAGATGGCTTATAAAAATACAGTCATTAAAAATTTTATCAAAAACGAATTAATTATTTTCTATTTGCCCCTCAACCATTGCCTTTACTTCGTCAACGGTCATTCCCTTTTCATCCAGGAGAGCAGATAACTCTTCCAGCTTTACTTCTTTTAATTCATTTTCCAGCTGGGATTTCTGCTCTTCCAATTGTTTAATGGCATTTTTTCTATCTTTAATTTTTGTATCTAATTCGTCAATTTTCTTTTGTAATAACTCAACTCTAGTTGCTCTTTTACCTCTTGCCATAATAAATACCTCCATTTGATTTATTTTCTATAATTATAGAAGAGTGGTGGATGAATAGCAAGAGAAAAATTATGTTTTTAATATCTTTCTATCTACTGCGATATAAACAGTCCAAACTGCATGTACGATCATGATAGAATATGACCGAATAATTTGTCGGGCAACATGCTTCCCTATCGCCAGAGTACACATTAATGAGTCTAATGATCCATCGACACCGATACTCGTTGAGGTTAGTTCATATAATAATTATTACTTAGAACTTCCGCCTGCGGATTAGCCCAATTTTAGAGTTGTTACTATACCTTATACTTTCGCACTTGCCACAAATAATATTTCTATTATTGTTTAGTATCTAAAACCATGAGACATGATCTTTTGAATCATGAGGCTTCCCCGTTCTCAAATTATCAAAAAGAAATATGAAATGTTAGTTTCATATCATTTACTTGTCTTTAACTATAGGAGTCCTTATTATGCTATACATAACTCGTACACGTCACCGCTAAACTCCTCGGTGGCATAGGTCAAAAAGCTATGCGATTGCATAGAACTTTTACCACCGCCTTTTATGCCTTGGACAATTCCAAAACCACCTAGAATACTAGCCAATGGGCCAACTGCTTCAGTAACGTTATCAATTGTTGAAACAAGATCAGTTAATAAATTCGTTACAGATATTATTTCGTCTGAATTAGCGAAATTTTGTACTAACCCTGTAAAAGCATTAGATAATTTATTTACGCTTCCTTCCCAGTTGTTTGCAGATTTTTCAGCCTCTATTGCTGCAGAACCAGTACCATCAGAATAATCCTGTAACATTTTTTCATAATCAGACCAACCACTAAGTAATGCTGAGAGTTTATTTGCTTGCCATTTTTGACCTATATTTGTAAGAATTTCAGTTCTTAATGGATCTGATTCATCTAAAGAATTAAATGCCTTTGCTAAATCCTCAAGTATATCGATAGGATTACGCATTTGCTCAAAACCATTAACCATTTCTGTTTGGGCGACCCCAATTTTTTCAAAGGTGCCAGCAATTTTGTCATTGTTAATGTTCTCCACATTAATAAGTAAAGATTTAATTGCGTTACCAATTTCTCCACCATCGGCCTTGGTTCTTGCAGTCATAGTACCAATCATAGCAGATAATTCATTTTCTGCTACCCCTAACTCAGATGCCATAGATGCAGCCCTGGTAGTAGCTTCCGCCATATCTTGCATTGATACACTGTTGCGGTTAGTAATCATATTTTGCCCATCAAGCAAGGCATTTAGCTTCTCTACATTACCTTGATATTGATAAGCTGCATTTGACGCTAACAGATAACTATTAGCCATGTCTGCATCAAGATCTCCTGCAGCTTGTGCTAATATGCTTGTTTGAGCCATTTTTTCTGCCTGTTCACCATAATACCCTGAACGGCTCATTTCTTGCACACCAAGCAGATAATCTTTGGCTGTTTTTCCCCACTGACTTGCTGCTTCAAAAGAACTAGCACCTAACGCTTTTAACTGTGTGGTTGTTAAATCAGAGGTTTTAGAAATTTCGGTAAGAATAGAATCTATCTCTTTTAACTCAGAAACAGAATTCAAAATCATGTCAACGCCCTTTTGAATTCCGCCATATGTCAGTGCGAACTGTCCAATTTGTTTAAAGCCACGACTTAAGTCATTAAATAAACTACTTCCGGTTTTACCAAGAGAAGCAGCTTCTGTTTTTAGCGCATTTACTTCCTTTGTATAGCCCTTTAATTCATCTGCTGACGAAGCATTCCTTTGCTTTTTAGCAAGATCCTCTAAAACATCTCCATAATCTTTAGCCGCTGCAGAGTTATTCTTCAGCCAAGTAAGCGTTTTATTTGATGCAATCTCTCCGTCTAGCTTACTAAATGCTTGTGATGTTTTAAAGGCTTTTTCCTGTTCTTTTTGGAGTTGAGTGTAATACTTTGCCATAGCAGTAAGTTCAGGTGACTTAGTATGTCGCTCTTTAAATTGCTGATTGAACATTTGCTTATAATAGGCATTTTGTTGAGCCTTTATTTTTTCTTGTGATGTTTTAAAGGCTTTTTCTTGTTCTTTTTGAATGGCAGTATTAGCCTTTTTTATTTCATTATAATAAGCATTTGCATAACTGGCACTTGCAGTTTTGCCCGCATTCTGAAACTGTCTTTGTACTTGTTGATTTAAATTATTTGCCCCTGCAGATGTTGTATCTAAATCGACTTTTAGTTTAATTGCATCATTCTTATATTTATTAATGAACGACTGCATTTCAGACTCAGCAGTACCTAAATCTAATTGCGCCTTTATATTGGCTATAAAATCAGACATCTATATATCACTCCTTTCATTAGTTTCCTTGCGCCAACGAAAAGAGCGCATAAAAAAACACCCTTCAAATAGAAGAGTGAGGTTATCGAATAAACGTTTGCATTTTAATTTTTCTAAATGTGTGATAAGATTTAGATGAATGGAGGGGTGTATTGCACGAGTGCACCCATCGTGCCTCTATTCATGTAACACGTTAACCCATACACCTATTTACTTATGTTATATTTCTTGAAAGATGAGGTGTTTCAATCAGAAAGCACGACTTTTCTGAGCGTTCTGCTCTATCTCATCATTCCCAAACGATTAACAGTATCTTAATCAGAAGGGAGGTGAGATATGAATTCAGAGCAAAAAAAAAGATTATAGAAAGTATAATACATGGTTTCTTTATTTTGACCATAATTCTTGTTCTTGCTATAATCTTGATGTTCCATAATCCCTCGGCGCTGAAGGCCTCTATTAGCATCTTTGATGTATCTATTGAGGTAGATTGCAATTTTTATGGAACGGGAGATGAAAACTCCAGATAAGCATACCCTATAATGCTTATCAAATAAACACAGGCTTGTACTGCATAGTAATAGGGGCTATGCGGTACATCATTTTAATTAACCATCAAATCTTTTACCAAACGCTACATCAAGATTTTTTTGAATGTCTTGTTCAGTTTTGACCCAAAATCCTCCTGGGTTAATCAATCCACCTGCTTCTGCAGTTGTAAACACTTTAGGTGTTGACCATGTACCGGTACTATAATTGAATCCCATATCCAAATATATCTGAGCACTTAACGAATTACCAGCTCCAGAAACACCTGTTGTTCTAGCAGAGTTTTCAAGCTGATTTGTAACTTTATAGACTTTAGGCTCAACCTGTCGATATTCACTTGTGTTTTTTAATGCATCTAAATAAGAAAGCGATTCAGTTTCTTCCATTGCACTTCTCATTTCGTTTTGAATGGCTACTTTGAGTGTCGCCCAACTATTAAAAGTTCCGGCCATTAAATCACCACCTATATACGTTATTCTACTTTTTCAGTCTTTTTCTTTCGTGCAGTTGTTTTAGATTTTGAAGCTGTTTTATTAGAAGTTGAAGTACCTACCATATTAATGACATTTCTGGACTCCGCAAGTCGTTTCATAATACGTTCTTCCATACCATTTTCCATCTGTTTGATGATTTCATTTTTAGTGTCTAAAAGATCTGTTTCCTGTTTCTTATGATAATCACTATTCAAGAAAGCTTTAACAACACTATCAGAAGAAAAATCAGCACTATTAAATTTTTTGATAAAAGCATTGAGATCATCTGTGTTAAGATCATCTGTGTTAAGAACCGGAATATTTAGTTCTTTAATTTTATTTGACAGCGCAATTAATAGCTGATAAATTCCATCTGTTTGTTCTTTTAATAGAGTCTGCTTTTTATATTTAACCTTCTCTTTAACTGCTTTCATCAGCTCATAATACTGATTATACATATTTCTATTGACAGGTTTAACATAATCTTCAACATTTAAACTACAGATGAAGTCATAATCTTTGTTTGTATCATCACTAAATTCATAATCTGTATAATATTCCAAGAAGGCAGTTTTTTCTCCAAGTATTCCGGCATAAGGTTCATATGTTAATTTCCCATCCTCGTCTTCTGTGAAGTAAGATGAAACAATCACTTCAATAAAGTCAATAGCTTCTTTTAAAGACAATTTATTCTTTATTATTTTAAAACTCACGTGCAATCCCTCCGATTATTTTCTAATATAGAATTGAAAATTGCCGTTATATCATAGCGATAATTTGTTTTCAGTTTTTTCTTATCAATGAGAAAAGGATTTGAATAGGAGAGTAGATCAACCTCGTTAAAGCTCTTTTTTGAAATCGAATCAACTAATCTATCCCAATCTCTAATATGTAAAAACCATGTATTACCTGTACCACGAAAGTCTATAACCAATCCGGGTATCAGATTTCGATATTTTAAACAATTTTTTAAATATTTAATTTGATGATAATGAATTGTGCCATTGTCTTTTTCTGTTCTTTCAAATGAAATAGATTTTCCGGCCACAGATTTTAGTTCCAAACAAAATAAATATTCTCCATTAAACATCATATAGTCACAAGGAGATTTTCGACTAAACCTCAGAGAAGAATTTTGATTAAAACTTTGTGCAGCATCTGGCGGTCGATAAATCCATATATTATCTGGAACAGAATTCTTCCAATTTTCTTCAAAAACTTTTCCGACAGACTTACCTATAAAATCACATCCTTTGAGTACAAATAGGATAGAAGAGCAGTGATTCAGCATATACTCATCTATCCTGAATACTCTTGTGTAATCGCTGAATTTCATTACACAAAAATATTCTACTAAAAAAGAGATAATCTATTGTTTTTCAGATCATCTCTTTTCTAGTCAACATTCATATTTCTTATCTTTATACATTTCTGCAAGATTTTTCCATAATTCCAATGTCTTTTTATATTTCCAAACAGATATACCATTTGCATTTTTGTAAACCCAGGTATATCTAATTCCTTTTCTTTTTAGAAATATTACTTCATCATAAAAGCTAGTAGAATATTCTTTGTCCCATTTTGCATAATCACTCATAGTTCGTAGTCAAAAAAATGGGTATATTAAAATCATAGCAAATTGAATTTGATTTTATATACCCATCTCTATTCAATCTGCTCCTTTTTTTCATCAATCTTATTTTTTCTTATATATTTTCTTTTTGATTTCTCAAGAGTTTTATCGTTTTCAACAGCTGTTGTTCTAATAAGTGTTTGCTCAGATAGATCATCAGATTTTAGCTGTTCATTTTGAACTGTTTCAGTAATAGAAGTAGTATTAACAGTGGTATCAACTTTGGGATTTCTTGCCTCTAAAACTCTAGATAAATATACTTGTGCACATTTTCCAGAACAACAAATTGTGCGATAATGAAAAGCCATTCTATCATTTTCGCAATACCCGCATGGAGTATATTCTTTACCGCAAACACGGCATTTTTTTTTGATTTTTGCCAATGGTATCACCTCTAAAAAAGGTCATTGCTTTATAAATTCTTATAAAACAATGACCTATGTATTC
>PPYE01357355.1_pt1 | contig 24617 bp, 21 predicted proteins | sample 1559881 | NCBI WGS metagenome assembly PPYE01 (sample SAMN08240022, study PRJNA423297) | Human gut metagenome, whole genome shotgun sequencing project. | reverse complement strand
CGCTGGCTTTTCTTGCTTCACTGTTTGCGTTGTCGGCAGCTTGGTTTGCACTGTTTGCGGCATCAAGGGCTGCTTGCTTCTGTTCGGTAATATCCGTGACGGAAGCATCTACTCTGTCAGCAGCTTCGTTGGCATTCTGCGCTGCGTCCTCCGCAGACTTCGCCTTCGCATCGGCATTGGCTGCGGATTTATTAGCCTTATCAGCCGCATTGTTGGCATTTGTCGTTGCGGTGTTCGCATTCTCAGTTGCAGTATTCGCATTCTCAGTTGCGGCATTGGCGTTATCGGTTGCGGTCTTGCACGCTTCAGTCTGCGTTCTGGATTCCGCAGCAGCATCGGTAGCAGGCTTCATCAGCTCGGCTTTGTCGCTATCCGTGAGGTCGGCAAAGCGGAGACGGATACCTCTCGGAATACCGAGATTAAGCTTGTAGACAGGGTTTCCGTTTGTATCTGTGCCCGAAGCCGATACGGAAGCGGTGGCATTCGCATCCTCGGCTAGGGTAGTCACATTGCCGATAAGGAACTGAGGGGTCTTACCTGTAAAACCTCGGAAACCGCTCATATCAACAAGATAGGAGTAGAACTTCTGCCCTCGTTCGTTCAGAGCGACTACATAAAGTTTGGCGTTATCCTCGTCCTCCACATTAGCGGTATTGATGAGGATGAAATCATTCTCGGCAAAAGTATTCACGTCCGTAGCATTCATCGCTGAAACGGAAGCGAATACCTTCTTAATCTGAAAAGCCTTTCCAGTAAGGTTCACGTCCGTCTTGCTATAAGCCTTGGTGGTTGTATCCCATCTGTAGAAATATCCGTCTGCGTCTACGTAAGGAGGATGCTGCGCAACACCGTTTGCATCCGCTGTTGCTTTATCGGCAGCCGCCTTTGATGTTGCAAAATCTGATTCACGCTGAGTCTCTGCTGCCACACGAGCCTTTTCCGCATCTACCCTTGATGTTTCAGCCTTAACACGACTGTTTTCCGCAGTCACACGACCGTTCTCCGCAGTTACTCTACCTTGCTCGGAATTGACGATGTTCTCATACGCTTCTATGAGGTCTGAGATAACAGGACTCATCGAAGTATAGAGTGCAAGCATACTCCATGTAGAGCCGTTATCATAGCTCACTTCAATACCCTCATTTCCACCTCGGAACTTAGGTGTCACACCCTCGGCTTTCACGCCTGTAGATTCTCCACCTATCACCCAATTACCATCGCTGTTGATGCTAGGCTTAATGCCTTCGCTGAGATAAGCTCTTACAAACTCGGCAGGAATTTTGACCTGCAAGCCGCTAGCTGTGTAGACCCAAAAGAAGTCTGTGCTCACCACTAGGCGTGAAGCGGTGCTCAACTGACTGGCTATGTCATTGATTTTTGTTTCTGTTGCCATAATTATTCATTTTTAGAATTATCCAATAGAGCGATAAGGGCATCGCAAGCGGCAGGAGCAAGGAAAGTCTCCGCTACAGCACGGAGAATTTTCACTTCCTCCTCGCTAAACTCTATCTCTCCACGATGCTCATATATTCTGTGTGCAAGGACTGAACACGCCAGTCCTGAACCTTTCTCATATATGAGGTTAGCGATAAGCTCACGCATATCTACTACTGTGCTCCTTGACTTAGCAAGGTCGGCATAAACTTCAATTCTTTCCAAATTAATTTTCATATCGCATTTCTTTAAATTATTATCCGTTACTGTATGTTCCGTACCACATTGAGTTTATGTAAACAAAGATATTAAATTGTCCCTGCTTACCGGAATAGAACCCCCCACTGTCCTTAACCGTATTCTGAATAACGAGCCTCTTGCCAGGGTGATAGAAGGTAATATCTCCGGTACTTCCCTGTATCACGATAACAACCTGTCCTTCGTGAGGATTTTCAGGTAAATAGAAACGGCGTCCGCTAGGGTTAGTAAGGTAAGCTACTGTGCCTCTATTTTTCTGAAAGAGATAGTCTGTACTTCCTATATCAAAATTTCCTGCGACCGCACTTAAAGCAAGACCACCTAAAACATTATTGCCTAAGCTCGCAACACCTACACCTTTCGGTACATCGACGATGAGCGCAGCACCGTAATATTTATCTATATTATTCAAGATCATACCGTCTGGTGAATACTTGCGGATATACAGGGACGGAGAAGAAACACTTTGCGTCGGATTCGTGCCTAACGCCTTTTGGTCGTACATCTGTATTTTACTGTCGCTAGGGTCATAATCTGCAAAGTAACCCGCACCAAAATAACTCGACTTATATCCAGTGAAAAGACCTCCATTAGATAGAATAGCCCCCGTAAAAGTATGATTACCTGCATCAGCGACACCTACGCCTAACCTTTCTTTAGAGATTTCCACACCGCCGATGATTCCAGAAGTCGATTTAAGACTTCCGTTCTTGTCGACCGAGAACGGTGCAGAAGAGGCAGTCGAACCGCCTAACCACAATGCCGCCCCGTCAGAACCAGGAATACGATAGGAAGCAAATATCTTACCGTTCTCTACGAGATTGAACTGCTGACCTTGCGTAAAATTCAGTACGGCATTTTTAGCAAGGATGAGCGGAGCATAGATAGGTCCTGTATCAGATAGCTGCGTCCAGTATGTACTGCCGTCCGAGCTTGTCGGGGAGTTGTTTGAAGCGGAAGTATGGGTCAACGCGCACATGTATTGCCTCCATCCGTCATTGGCACTAGCATCCTCCACATATACAAGGTCGATGTATTTCTCCTGCTTATTGGTCAGCGCAGACTCATTGAGATATACAACACCGCTCTTCCATATTGACGGTCGTATAATACAACCGATTGCACCCATCACACCTGCCTCTGCGAAATTACCGATAATAACTGGAGTAGAACTTGTAATATCCCCATTCGATAACGTTGTCTTCACATAAGACCATAGGTAAGGCTTGGAAGACGTAGGGTTTACCATGTCGGTACTCCATCCGCTTGATGATGTTGTGATTCCCTCAGACAGCGAAGAGATGAGATAGTAGGTCTGTATAGAGGAAATACCTACACCAGGTGCTCCAGGTGTTCCAGGCGCTCCAGGTGCTCCATCTGTACCGTTTTTCGCCTTATAACCTTCGCACGAAACCACATCGTCCGTAGTACCATCAGTATAGGTTGTTCTGATTACCTTCCACAACCAAGGGTACGAGTCATTGAAATCTGTCGGCATAGACGTACTTCCGTAGTTCCATATCTTCCAAGCTTCAGGCGCAGGAGATAAAGAACTAGTAGTATAGAACTTCGTTTCCTGCTTAGAGATACTTTTAGGGAAGCGGTTAAAGAGCTTCGGTGTGGAGAATGTTCCATTACTGCCCACAACACCCTTCTTGTATGCTACATATACGTATTGCTTATCCACCGTAGGAGACATCGGGTCGTCCTGCCAATTATCTTGCAGGATACCATTTTGTCTTCTTGGTGTTGGAATCGAAGACGCAGAACTTGATGAAGAGAGATAGTAGATATACTCATATCCATCACCGTCCTCACCCGTCACGTTAGGTATAACCTTAACAATCACATAATCAGAATAGGTCTTTCCACTTAGAGTGCCAACAACCTTGAATCTTACATGCTGTGCATTCTTACCGAGAGTTGCCCCATTGGAGCAGGAGATTCTCGCCACATTACTGCTGATGGAGCAGGATACGTAGCTGAGAGTATCGGAAACCTTCGTTACCGAACTGATGCTGCATGCAGTGCCATCTACATAGAGGTTGAAACTGATGCTCTCATCGAAACTGACAAGCGCATTGCCGCTGCTGTCGGTAGGAATCGTTACCTTATCGTCGGTGCAGGTAGCCTTTGGCGCATGCAATCCATCGGTAGCTATGTAACCGATAAGCTGCGCTGCGGAAGTAGTAGTTGTACCATCCTTCCATTCCACTACATCACGGCTCCAGATATACGTACCCTTTGGCGCACTGTCAGGATAAGTACCACTCCAGCTATTGTCTGACGGCTTAGAATCAGCAGATAATGACGTACCATATTCCTCAGTTACCGATGCAAGGTCGGAGCACTTACCAATGCAGTAGATGCCAGTCAGGGCTTCAGAACCGTTGGTGTAGACAACCTTGTCTGCACTCCATACGAAGTCATTCTTATGTTCTTCAACCACCGCCTTTGACAGCGTATCATAAGGATAACTGTCAGGCTGGGAAGTCATGGATTTTGACAAGCCATACAATGTGTTCACGCTCTTGATACCGATACCATCCTTCGCCTTATAACCCTCGCAGGAAACCACATCGTCCGTAGTACCATCAGTATAGGTTGTTCTGATAATCTTCCACAACCAAGGCTTGTCGTCGCTGAAATTGGTCGGCATGGACGTGCTGCCATCGTTCCATATCGTGGAAGCATCAGGTCCATCCGTCAGAGAGTGCCATGCAATAAACTTTGTTTCCTGCTTAGAGATACTCTTAGGGAAGCGGTTGAAGAGCTTCGGTGTCGAGAATGTTCCATTACTGCCCACAACACCCTTCTTGTATGCTACATAGACGTATTGCTTATCCACCGTAGGAGGCATCGGGTCGTCCTGCCAGCCGGTAGTCAGCACACCGCCCGTTCTGCTTGGCTTCGCAATGGCAGACGCAGAGCTGGAAGCTGTAAGGTAATAGATATATTCATACCCATCACCGTCCGAACCCGTCACGTTAGGCACTACCTTCACGGTCACATAGTCTATATAGGTTGAGCCGTCGTCATGCGTGCCCGTAACTTTGAAGACTATAGTCTGCGAGGTAATACCGAGTTTAGCACCTTCCTCGCACTTTATTGTAGCTACATTGCTGCTGATAGAGCAAGAAACATTACTGAGCGTAGAACTGTATTTTTGGATAGATGAGATATTACATTCATGCCCATCTACGAGAAGGCTAAAACCAACTTCCTCTCTGAATGCCAGAAGAGCATTGCCATCGCTGTCTGTCGGTATAGTGACAATATCATCGGAAGACTTTGCCTTAGGCGCATGCTTACCGAAATGTGCGTATTCCGCAGGCTCAGAAAACGCTCCCCAATGACCATTTGTAGACACTCGCTTGCTTACCCATTCATACTGGTTCACTGCATCCACACCCGTAGGATCATCCGTCCATCCCAATGTGGTAGGAACATAATCTGTGCGCTGGTATTTCTCGTTTGTCGCATAGTCGCTAGGTGTAGGGTTGGAAGGAGCGGAGTTTTGTAGCTTAAAGATATACTCAATACCCTTACCGTCCTTACCAAATGCCACGACAGGCACAGATTCCTTGTCGAGCATGTTATTATTACTGTCATAGAGAGCGAAAGTAACCATCTTGTCGTCTGAGGTTACATCAACACCAGCACCAAGAGCCAAGTCTTTAGTAGCATTCTCGCTCTTTCCGTATTTCAACGACATTCCAGCAGGAAGGGCTGTCAGCTTGTATCGCTTATCATCGGATGATGTGGCATAGACATCACAGCTCACGGAATTGACCGTCTTGTTTCCGTCCTTATCCACTACGATGCTGTCCGCAGAAGGTATCAGCTCATAGACTACGGTATCAGATGATTTGAGGATAGTCAACTCCCTTGTATACTCATAGTTAGCACCTGCATATCTGCCAACAACCGTGATGTTCATCTTCGTAACCTGAGCAAGGGTATCGGCAGTAAGGTTATCCGCATCAATGGTAATCACCTTCGCTTTGCCCTCAATGCTCATTGAAGTTTTTAGACCAGCTACATTAGAGATATTAAGCGAGGAAATCGCCCATGGCTCATTGTGATACATCAATGAAACCTTAGTCTTGATAGGCAATCCGATGTATTTAGCAGTCTTTGTATTCCACGCCACCGATGCACTTTCGTTGCTCAAATCGCACACCATGAATGGGAGCGTATCGTGCTGAATACGGATAGGCATCTGCACCATCTTCGAGGTCTTGCCTTCAAGCTCCACCACAATCGTTACCATTGCATCCGTAGCCTTGCGCATTGCATCATAGTCAAAGGTGGCATCATCTTTTGTTCCTGCAACGCCATCCTTGATATTGCGGATAGCGGTAACAAAGATGGTAGAGTTCTGCACCATCACCTCACAATCTTCGCTTACGGCATGCACACGATAATGTCCTGCTGTCACGTCCTCAGTATTACCATCCTCTTCGAGCAATATATCCATTCCCTTGCGCACGAATACAGCAGTAGAGATACGGTACTGTTTTGTAGTCTTCTCCTCATCCTCGGTGTAGAGACCATTAATGACATTGCCCATATCATCTACCGTGATGACGCTTTGGTATTGCGAGAGACTTACATCGTAAGCCTTTGCCTCCTCACGCAAGTCATCCAGTCCCGAAAGACCTTGCAGGTAATTGATATTACCGCCAAAGTAGATATTATCTTGAACGTAGATACCGTTTCCTTCTGGTCGCACGATAGAGCCATCCTTCTTGACAAGAGCAAGACCGCCCAGCCAGCCGTATCTAGCTACACGGTTCTGCGACTGCACTTCCCATGTATTGACTCCATCCAATACCTCGATATAACTGTTACCGCGAGATGAAAAATACATGCTGCTCTGACGCTTGTCATCGGTGAAGCTACCATACTGCGCAAAGTCCATATATGCGCAAGGGTCGGGAGTTATGGAACTTTTCTTGCCATACTGGAAAACGAACTTACCCTTCTCATTCGTGATAATATGCATCACGTAGAAATAGGTAGAGAAGAAGCCTTTGTGCTGAACGAAGTTACAGTCATCCAATGCTCCTTCCTCTATCTTGTCTGCTCCATGCGCATTATCTATATCGGCATAGAGACCACGACAAATATCGCCCACTTGCAGAGAGCCGTAATCGTTCTCCTCAAGATGCAGGGTGATAGTACGATTCTCCACGTCCACGCTCTCGATAGTACCATATCCGTTCGTATTCCATTGTTCTGCTTTGGTTACGGAAATCTCATTGAAAACGAACTTAGGTGCTGATATGAACTGACGGGCATAGATAGACTGTACTTCGAGGTTGCCCTTCTCATCTATCTGCGCACCCTGACCATAAGGACCAGAAGAGAAGTTGTTGGTAAGAAGACGGAAGAGTATCAGAGTACCATCAGCCGACCATTTGCTGTTTCCGTCACCAATGTTCAATCCTTGCAAGAACTTCTGTACCTTCTCAAAGGTGATAGTGCCGTGGGCGGTATCGTTGAACTGCTTAGAAATAAAATTATCACTTCCGTATTTAGCAATAAGGCTTCGTAGCTGAGAAACAGAATAACCACCCCCACTACCGTTACTTCCACCGCTCGCAATGATTGTCTGTACATCTTCTTTGAGCTGCGTTATAGTACCTTTTATTGCCTGATTACCTATTGTAATCGACTGGATAAAGTCGTAATCAATATTGGTCGATAGCTTCAATACTCTTGTCGCAAGCTCATATCCGTGTCCGTCCTTATATGTAACGCTCTGTCCGATTTGTAGTTGAGGGTTATCCATCAAGAATACATCAGAATATGATTTAACCTCATAGTTATTCAAATCAGAGAGTAATCGCACAATCCCCTCCTTCGCTTTCTCTAACAATCTATCTTGAGCATCCTCATAATAAATTGTATCAGCCATTGCGATATTATAGAGAACTGTGATATTACACTTTAAAGAAGGTTTGCTGTCTCCACGAGGTATGAGCATTTCTGCTTCATTTGTAGGTATGATAACCTCATTATCCTCTTGATAGATGATTTCGTAATCACCAGCCAAAACAGAGAAATTATCCTTGCTAACATCGTCTGACGTGTGTGAAGATGATGCCTCCTTATGATAAGTAAGCTCAAAACCTACATAATCGCCGTTAGTGCCACGCCCTGCAAGTGGAGTAGAAAGCGCACCCGTATTAAAGTTTGCTTCAAACGAACAACCGATATTCTTTCCATAGATAAGCAAATTATCGGTAACTTCAAAATCATACCAATAATGAGTAATACCATCATCTATAGTTGTATTGATAATCGTCTTTCCTTCTACTTTTTCTGTTGTAGGATAAGCCAATCTCATATACCATACAGTGAAGGTCTTATATTCCTTAATAGACCCATCAGCATTAGGGATAGGAATTTTATTATTATTCTCATCAAGCACATACTTAACTCGCCCACGTACATTATATACATAGGTATTAAGTGATGGGAAAATTTGAGAAAAATCAAGTACCTTTGTAAAGAGAGGTTCTTTCGTTTTATCCGCTCTAAGGTCAAGGGTTGAATACTTATCAATAGAGTAGGAGCGTTCTTTTCCGTCTATTGATATTGTACCATTGCCCTCATCTAATTGCAGACGTATATCACCAGATGATACATTCTCACCCTTGCTATTTACCTGAGTAATATTTCTTGTACCGCCGAAGATAGAGAAAGCGTTATAGTAGACTTCTTTGCTATTATTGATACTTGGTACACCTACATTCTTTCCAACCTCCAAAACGACAGGAGTTGCGCCGACTAAGACCTTACCGATGTAGATAATTTCATCATCATAGTCAATATGCCATTCGCAGTTATCCCCGATAGCATTTGTAATCGCCGTAAGCGCAGATATAAAGTCATTATCGCTGAATGATACATTGATTGTATTTGCCGTAACCTTCTGAAAAATGACTTTCCATCCGCATTCGCCAAACATTAAATCCTTGTTAAGGAAATCAGCTATCTTGCCACTAAGAACAGACGTAGTACCTACGAAAGACCATACATTTTGCTTTACCTCTATATTCTGTGAATTACGGGTATAGATAAAGAATGGGGTCTTCGATAGAATCATCTTCGGATGCTGGAACTGAGGAGTGTACTTCCAAGAGCATTCATCTGATTGAGTAGGTTCATACGATTCCAAGAGAAGGAATTTTCTAGTAACCTCTCTTACCTTATCTATCTTATATGTATAATTGATATACGCACCAGCAGGCAAAATAATCTTCTCGGCAGCGGAGAAAGACAGAGAAATGTAATCTGACTTAGACATTTCCTGTTCTCTCTTAGCCGCTGATGTTACTTCTGCTTGCATCAGCAATTTATCGTTAATATCATATATCTTAATCATAACTTAATTCTATCATTCGGGTTATACTCCGTTAATTTGAGTACAAATTTACCTCTTTTTAGACCGTAATCACCAAACTGCGAGCATTGCGTGTAAACAAGTTTAAAAACCCTCTTTAGGCGAGGAACTTTCAAGCAAAATTCACCCGAATAAGCTATCTTATCAAGGAAAGCCTCATACTTCTGTAAGTAATCTTCTTCTGAACTACCTTCAAGGAAGAAAGAGATACTTACTTCACGCTTATCTTTCTTTGCATACTTCGATGTAGCGATAACCGATTGTCCATGTTCCAATCGACTATCGTTAGTTACATAGCTTTTTACTGGGGCTGGGGTCAGCAGAGCTTCTCGCCAACCCCTTACCAATGTAATACCGAAAGTATCAAGGTCAATGTAAGCAGTATCCGCTTCATCGACCAATTTTATAAAAGCATCATTCTTCATAACTTAATACTTATCCTTCATTAATTTATACATACTTGCGATGTCTTCACGTATTAATATAATAGGGGCAGTATTCTTATTGATTGCTTCCAACTGCTGTAATCCTTGATACTGAATATCTCGCATTTCAGAAATATTATTATATGTCTGCTCAGCATAGATGCGCAAGAAAGAAACATCAACTGCGATAGCCTTACGAACCTCATTACCTTGCTCTTGGGCAATTTGCACCGCATAACCGATACCGATAAGGCTGCTTGCTTGGTCTGCGGTGATAGCTTCGATAGCCTTGCCCGTTGCCGTCTGCTGAGATTGCGCCTCCTTATACCCTGTTATTGCAGCAATATTATCTCTTATCTTTAAACCTTCATTAACGATGTTATCATACTCTTTTTTAAGTATATCCAAATCGTCATTGGAGAGCTGTCCTTGTTTCATCTTATCTGCCCATTTCTCATAAAGGGCTTTAAGTCTCTTGTTTGCAAGGTCATCAACGGCAAAGTTAAGCATAGACTTATTGAGCATCGTTGTGAAATCATTTGCGAAATCTTGCGCCGATTTACTCATATCCATAAGATTGCTAATAAAGTTGTCCTTTAACGAATGGAAGGTTGTCTGCGTAAGATTCTGATTGATTTTATCAGTCAGCTCTTCAAGCTTCTCGGCAAGGTCGGTATAGTTCTCCCAATATTCAGTTTTATCATATTTACCTTGGTCGGTCATATTCTTCCATACATCTTGGTTGTATGTGCGAATATCCTTCATCTGCTCTGGAGTGAGCTTATAAATATCCTCCAAGGAATTTACCTTATTTATCGTAGAATTAACATAACCACCTCTGACCGCTGATTGCTGTGCCAACGTGCGATTGATTGCCGCATAGTCCTGTGCTGACAGATTCCAATAATAAGCATTAGAATGATGCGAGCCATGGTAACCCATCTGTGCTTGAAGAATTTCCATACTCTGCTTATTGATTTGCTTCTGTGCATCATAGGCTTTCTGATAATTGCTGACGGCACTCATTCCCGAAGTCTTATCAATCGAACTCTTCAACTGCTCAATAGAGTATTGTAATCGTTCGTTTGATTCTGTAAGGCGATTCGTAGTCTCAGCAACCTCCTTCGCATTACTTCCATTGCCGATACCAAGAGCACTACCAAGCGATTTGATAGCCCCTATGCCGTTAATAGCTGCCCCGATATAGTTGCCCGTAGCAAAGTCTGATGCCGCTTGCGAACCCTTATTGAAGGCATCTGCACCACTTTTAAGCTTCTTTCCAAGGTCTGAATCACCGAAGCCGAGAGCATCAATCAATTCACTTGCTTCTTGTAGCTTCTTAGCAACGTTACTGATGCTTTCTGCCCATTCATTTGCAATCTCCTTAATTGATTTTCTTGCCTTATCTTGTGATATATTTGCATCCTCCTGTGCCTTCTTTACGTCCTTTGTTGCCTTACCAACCTTTACCTCAGAAACTGCGAGCTCATCAAAAAGTTTCTTTAATTTTTTAAGCTGTTCATTACTGAGGTTCATCTTATTCTCATTGAAGAGTGTGCTCTTATTCTGAGAGGTTATCTTATCGGTACTTACAGATACCCCCGTCTCCGCAAAGATTTTCTGTATAGCAATTTTCGTAGAAGACTGCTGCTCTTGTGCATTATATTGCTCAACTGTGGCTTTTCTTAAACGCTCTTGTGCGTCAGCAGCCTCTTGCAAGAGACGATTATATTCACGCACCTTCTCATTAGACCATCCCCATTTATCAGTCTGCTCAGAAATAGCATCATCAATCTTACCAATCTGTTCAGATACAACCTTCATATCATCAATATCAAGAGTACCCGAACCGAGAAGGTCTTTGAGCTTTTTTCTTAGGTCTTCGAGATAAGATTTGCTCAATCTTCCCATATCAGAGAAAACAGAATCCCAGTTGATAGAATCCTTGAAATCATTAAAGTTGAGCTTCTTTAGCTGCTCTTCAAGGTCAGTTTTCAACTTTGCTTCCTCGAAAATATTACCCTTTGCCCTTGCTTTTTTAATTTTCTCGTTATATTCCTCAACGATGGCGAGTTTCTGCTGTTCGAGGTTGCCATACTCCTTCAGATATTCACGATATGATTGCAAATATTGTAATTGCATTTCTCTCTCATATTGCAACTGTTGAGTATTGAGAAGTGCTAATTTCGCATCAATAAGCTTTTGTTGCTCATTAGTTAGCTTTACATTTTTATCAAGCCCGCTAGCATAAAAACCTTCCTTTTTCTTATTTGCAGGATTCTTGCTATATTCTGCCTTTGCAATCTGAATATTCTTCTGACGCAAGGTTTCAGCTTCTTCTTCTATCTGATGTTTCTTTTTCTCAAAATCAAGCTTTCTCTGCTTTAACTCTTTTTCGTTAGCATCATGTTCCTTTGCAATACCTTCCTCTTGCTCGGTGACATAAAGTTCCCATTCGATTCTCTTATCATCGGCAAGTTGTTTTGCTTGCTGCTCAGCAAGCTGCTCACGATAGTTGCGTTGTTGGTCAGCAGACCTATCTTTTTTGGGTTTAGGGACATAACCATTTCCTCCAAGATTAATACCAGTATTAATAGGCTTATTCGATAAAGCAATCGTAGAATTTCTTTGGTTTCTCAATAATTCATTAAACATTTGAGGAGTAAACTCTGAGAAAGCAGAACGATTATTGTTATAGTATTGTAACATGAAATTACCTGCACTTTTAGCATAAGCGTTACCACTTGCATTACGCCATTTTCTTTGTGCATTCTTAAATCCCTGTTGATATGCTCTTTTAAGTCTATCTCTCTGCTGTCTATACAGATTCAAGCCATCCTCCTTGCTTATATTATATTGTTGCCTTGCCCCCATGTTAGCAACAGTGGATTCCTGAAAACCAGCCGCCCAACCACTTGTAACGGATTCGGTATATCGCATACCACGCTTTGCTCCTTTATGGTTATTATCAAAATTCTTTAAATAATTAAGCTCGTCTGCTGTTTTCTGAGCACCGCCTATAATCTTTGTAAAGAAATTAAGTATTCTTGTAAGGGTTGGTGTAAGGTTAGCATTAATCGCAGTAAGAAAACCATTCCATGAGTTTTGTAGCTTCGCAACATTGACAGAAGCTCTGGCATTAATATCATTCAGAAGTTCCTGTTTAGCAGCATTACTATCTATGCCCTTATTATACTTAGCAATAGCATCAGCATTCTTAATAAAGTACATAGCAATACTACGCTGACGAGCCATGAAGTTATTCTCAACGTGTTCTCCTCTTTCGTATGCATCTTTCAGATTTTGTAAGGCTGTAATCATTCCGACAACAGAAGGATTGTATTTATCTTGCATCTTACTCATACTCATAAGGAGCATAGAGAATTTCGACGCAGCCTTTTGAGCACCGCCAAACTGATTACTAGAATAACCGATAAGAGTAGCCATTTCTTTAAAAGAAACGCCATAAAGAGCAGCGGAAGAACCTGCACTTGATATGGCATCAGCCATTTCACCGAAGCTACTTGTTGAGTTATGAGCAGCAGTTGCAATCATAGCAGAAGCTGCTGTAGCATCTTGCGCAGTCATGTGATATTCAGAAGCAAGATTTGAGAGGAATTTTGCTCCCTCTTCTGATGTTTTTCCAGCAAGTGCTCCAAACTCGTTTGATGTCTTAATCATAGTGGTAAGAGCCTCTGGTGAATCTCTTAGGCTATCCCATACCTTTACGAACTGAGTTGCAGCAGCAGCCATATCAGAAACCGACTTAGCAGTTTCGTCTGATAATGAAAGTATATTCTGCCTTACCGCCTGTAAGTTGCTCTCATCAAGATAATGAGAGAGAGGTTGTAGAGCGTTTCTAAACTCTTCGGCACGGATAGTCAGCTCATAAATACCTTTTCCTACAGCACCAAGTGCTGCTCCCCATACACCGATTTTTCCAAAGAGTGAGAAAAGAGCAGAGAAATCACCTTTTAAAGCTCCACCAAGGACACTTTTAAATTTAGAGAAGATTCCACCTACTTTTTTTGTAGCATCTTCGGCAGACTTTGCAACCTCCTTGGTTTCCTCTTTTGTCTTTTTAGCTCCTTTAGCTGCATTCTCGTAAGACTTTCCTAACTTATCTGTATTTTCTTGTGCATTCTTGCTTTCTTTGGATGTATCTTGCAAAGATTGTTTCATCTTTTGCAATTCAGCCTCTGCATCAGCTATCTGTTGTTTAGTCTTTCCATATTCACCTCCCTCACCATTCTGCCAAGGGAAACCATAAGTTTTTGTACCATACAGCATCTTAGTAAGAAGTGGCTCACTATTTAGCTTATCTCTCTGTTCGTCTAATGCTTCAAGGTAAGCTTTGAGTCTTTTTATTTCTTCTTCTTTCTCTTTGATTGCCTGTATTTCTTCTTTATGAGATTCAGCTACTTCTTCTATTTTCTTTTGATAATTTTCATGCTCCTCTTTAAGGTTTGATATAGCTTCTTTGAGAGATTGATAATCCTTCATCTGTTGCTCGTATTGAGATTGAAGTCTATTTACTTCTTCAAAATCGCCATTTTTTCCTGCTTCGTTTCTTGCTGCAACTGTCTCGTATATTTTTTTCCCTAAATTATCAAGTTCGGAATTTGCACTCTTCAATGAATTTATATACTCTTCCTCATCTGATTTTCCCTCAGCAAGTCTTTTTGCAACCGCATCAATGGCTTCTGCTTCCATTTGTGCGGTATAGACATAATCTTTCGCTGATTCAGTAAGATGCAACTTAGCTTGTGTATTCTGCTGTGTTTTCTCCGTTTCTTCAGCAATCTTGGTTGAGTTCTCTCCATGTGCTACAGCTTCTGTTCCAACCGCTGCCGCCGCACCTACGTGAGCCGCCGCATTTGCACCAGTTGCTGCGGTTGATATAGAACGACCTGCATTCAACGTATCAATAGCAGCGTTAAGAGTACCAACATACTGCTGAGTACTACCGAATGTACCCAACATTGATGAATATTCGCCGTTAAGTTTCTCTACTAAATTCTGCTGAGACTTCAACTGCTCATTAATCTCATTCCATCTCTGTGAACCTTCGGCTGTTTCCGATAATTTCTTTTTAAGTTTATCAACGGTTGCTTCTGCGGTCTGAGCCTCTGATGCAAGCTTCTTTAGTGCCTCTGGAGTATCGGTAAGCGATTTATTAATCTCTTCAATACCTTGCTTTAAAGCCTGCACTGATTGTTTCGTCTTTTCACTATCAGAAGCCGAACTCTGAGCAATATCATTTAATGCCTTAGTCATCTTTGAGCTAACTTCATCAGTCTTTACTCCAAGTGAATTAAGGTCATTTATCAACTTATCAAAAGACTGCTGAATATCGGAAATATCCATCTGTCCGCTGATTCCAAGTATTTCATCTGCTGCTGCCATATTGTTTGCTTATTTATGTGATTATTACATCATGCCCATAAAGAAATCATTAGCAGAAATTGACTTATCTATCTTATGATACTCTTTTTGTGGCTTCTTTTGCTGTCTGCTGCCTTTTCTCGGTTCATCCTTGGCATTTGTATTAAAGGGCGGAATCGAGCGGTTAAGCAGAATAATATTAAGGTATGAGCGATTAAATACGACCTCCTCGTAACTCATACGAAAGTACTTCATTACTTCTCCGATTGTTGCCCACGGGGAGTCGTTTTCGGCTCCGTCATTATCTTCGTCTGAGTCAGGAAAGTTATAGAGGTTAAGAAAAAATTTGCATTGAAAGAACCACTTATAAACTTCACAAGCTCATTGAATGCCATAATATCAAGGTGCTTGCGTATATATCGCCCCCATACCTTGCGTGCCCACTTCTTCCGAAAGGCGCACACGATAAAAATCTCGCTCATTAAACGAGCCGTCTCAGAGTGCTCAAACAAAAGAGGGATGATATTCATCATATCGCCTTCTTTCCATGTTGGTTCTTTGATAGAGTTACCGAATACACCCATTTCATAAATCTGCATAAAGGTAAGTGGCTTCACTTTAAAGCGAAACATACCAACCTTAATCTTTACAGATGCCTCGGAAAGCGTTTTTGCTACCTTTTCTTTATCTGATGTTTTCATATCAAAATATGTTTTATAACATAAAAAGCGGTGCGGCTTGGGAAAGTTCCCTTACCTCACCGCCTTTTGAAGTTTAATTTTTTATCGTATTAAAAATGAAAGTCTTAGACATCGCCAGCTGTAATATCCTTGGTAAGAATATTACGATGACCGCTCTTCTTGTCACCCTTTGCATCGAATACCGCCATCTGACGGAACTCAATGTTAAGATTAGGAAGTCCACTCTTACCGATAGAACCACTGCGAGTGATTGTAAGTTTCATCTTAGACCACTGGAAGGTACGAGAAGGAATATCATCCAAATCTTTTGTTACAATCTGTACAGCCTTGTAAATCTCGGTTTCTTGTGGAAGCTCATTCAACCAACCATTCTTACCACCAGTACCAGAATCCTTTGTATAACCAAGAAGCTTCGTAAAGTTTTCTTCTGAGAAATCGTATGTCTGCAAGGTGAAGCCCTTTGTTGCTGCTGATGTAGTCAGCACTGCGTAAGGGTCTTCTGAATCCTCAATCTCTACATCCGATGTCTGTGCAGCCTGGTCATTGAAACTCAAGCTACCAGAAACGACAGCCTTAATTTTGTCGCTCCATGTTGTTGGATAGCCGCCATTTTCGACACAATCGGCAAAACTGAAGCTTTCCAAGCCATATACACCATTCTTTGCCATAGTTTTATTCTTTTAAATTATTATACGTTACATTAAATTTCATATTGACGTAATAAGTGTTATCATTATCACGAGTTGGGCGAGAGATAGAGTAGAAATCAAAGTAGCAGCCACCGAGATAAGTACCATCACCAAACAGAGAAAGAATCTTCTCCGAGTAATCAGAGAGTTTCTTTATGTTAGGTAGATTTGATAAGGTCTTAGGGCAATGAATATTCAAATTCACTACACCCTCATTAATGGCATCACTATACACAAAGGGAAGATGATTGATGGCGATATAATCACAGACCGCCAACTTCTCGGGTATCTCATATTTAAAGATACGACCTTTCTTTATGCCTATACTCTCAATATTATCATTGAGATACTTAAATAATGCCGTTACCGCTTTATCTCCGAGTATCATATCTAACTATCGCTTTTAATCATTTCAGCTACTTCTTCAAAAACCTTCTTCATTTCTTCACGAAGGAAATACTTTGTAAGGTGTAAGACGTTGTAGCCTTTATTTTCTACATATTTGCCGTAGTTCATGCCAGCCACAATAACGAGGGAGTACCCTTTGAGTGCTACTACCCCTTCTTTCTGTGCATACTCACTGAGTGCAGCACTTACGCCTTCCTGTCCTCCTTCCGCTTCTTCTGCCTTTGGAATCTTGCCAACTGCCGAGGTAATGAGTTGCCCATCAAGGTAGAGAGCGAATGAAATTGAGTTCTTTAAATTTGCAGTTCGGTCTTGATAACCTTTGTTTTCTTTAGAGTAGGTGACCGCTTCTTCGGCAAGTTGCATCAAACGCATATTAAGGTAGCTGATAATCTGCTGCCTCTTTTCATTCAACCTTTTCTGTAAGGCTTCACGACCTTTGATTTGTAATTCAACCTTTGCCATATTGCCGCCTATTAGAGCCAAATTCTAAGATAGCGTTTTTTTAAGGTTACGAAGCCTTTAACCTCCATTTCCTTATCAATCGTGCCATCTTTCTTGGTTATCCAAACCTTTTCGCCTTCCTTCGGTATGAGAGGGTATTTTGCTTTTGAGAGAGGAGCATAGATTTCGTGTGAATACACGTACTGCTGCCCGTCTGCCAGAGTGATAATCTTCGCCTGCGAATTAGGCAAAATAACGCACTTTCCAAAGGTTTGCCATTCTCCTTCGGGCTGTTCGATAGGATTTCCGTCCTCATCAAAGCCATCTTGTGGAGCACCTTTTACTTTAAGTATATCTTCAAAGTTCATACGCTATCTATTTGATTACCATACCTTCACACTCTGAACCCAATAATCATCAGAAGTACTATCAATGACAAGGTCAGCATCCAATCCAGCATCCTTTGCAATAGATTTAATCATCTTGTCAATGAGATTCTTGTCGTTCTTGTAACTCTGAGAGATACCGCCAACATTCTCACTTGATAATGGATTCATCTTGTAGAGGATACGCATAGCCGCATAGGCTACGGGTTTCTTTACCGCTACAGAGTATTCATTAGCCACGGATGCCGTGATGCTAAACTTATCAGCAGCATCAATAAACATCTTCTCCAAAGTCTCATCTGAGGCAGAGAAAGGCTGAATCTCGCTTGCTATGGCTTCTGAAATTGTCATGCTAATCTTGTTATCTTATGAAGTTTCACTTATTAAATCAATATATTCATAACTGAGGGTCAGTGCATTAAGCACCAACCTTCAAGATATAGAAGTCTTCGATACCATCGAATACTGGTTGCATCCACATTTCATTGGTAAGGTGATAACCCTTCTTATCTCTCCAATAACCGATAAGGTTGTTATCGTATGTAGAGTAAGAAACGCCATCAACTGGGTCGATAGCCTCCAAGCACTCTGCGCACTTAGGCACAGCCACCTTCTCGGCGCACATCGCAACAACTCTATTATCTGGGATAAGGTTGTAAACGGTCTTGTCAGGCAGCTCAACAAACTTATCCTCATCAATCTGAATTGTTGGCAAGAGGATAGAGCGCAGATAGATATTCATCTGGTCAACGCTAATCATCGGTGCAGCAGGATTGATGGTAATCTCACCAAGGTTCAAGCGGAAGGTGTCCTTAATCTCCTTTGCCTTACACATTGCGAAGAATGTGTTCTCAGACATACGAAGACGCAGAATCTTACGACCCTTCTTGCGAGCCTCGTCCTTCAACATCTTAATATCCTTAATAGGAGTTGCATTCTCCTGACCCCAGTTTGTGGTTGCAGAGAGCTGCTTAACACCCAAATCGAAGGTATAAGATACGTTAGCCTTAGAGTTATTGGTACGTGATACAGTCTGAGTACCCTTGAACAATCCCTCGAAGTACAACATATCAATACGCTTATGAGGAGAGATAACCGCCAACTCAAAAGGTTTGAATGAGTACTTGATAAGTTCATCGTACTTAGCATTGAGCTGTGACTGTGTATAACCGCCACGTCCCGACATATCATTAAACTTACCTTCCAAAAGGTGCATCTGTTCGAGGTAATCGTTATCGAGCTCCCACTCATCGGCAATACGACCGATAGAGCCAGTAAGCTGACCCCAATCAGGCATGGTATGCAATGGACGCTCTGCGTTCTTAGCGACAACAGAACCAACCATAGCAGCAGCATAGGTAGCCATATTTGCCTGATATACCTTTGCAGCACAATACTCAACAGGCTTCAACTCGTTCTTCCACTCAGCCTTATAGGTGGAAGTCTTCATGTATTCGTCAATGTAGGTCTGAAAAGACTTTGGGTCTTGCAGATTCTTCAAAATACTATTCATAATCTATAATCTCCACTTTTAAAGGTTACTGAATCTTGAACAAAGCGATACCATTTGCTCTGATACCTTCCTTAATCTCATCATTGATAGGATAAGGGAGTGAATCTTCCTCTACCTCCATTACCTGTAAGGTAGGAGTAGCTGCGATAGAAGACTCTTGGTCTCTTACATCGAGAGTATCGTATGAGAAGCCAAGAAGTACGTCCTTGGTCTTATCGTAATCCGATACAATCGCATTTGCGGCAACTTCGTTAGCGAGTTCTGATACAGTTAATGTATCTACGCCATCGGAAGAAGTAATTGCCGAAATGGTCGCACCAGCAATCTTATCATTAACCTGGAATAAAGAACCACTAGCAATCTTTAAGGTTGTAGCAGCCTTGGCTGCTTTTTCTGTGACCTTTGCAGTCTTTACAACCTGTGCCTTACCACCAGTTATAAGTCTGAGAACTGTACCCTTCGCAACAAACTTTAAAGTAGCTGGAAGGTTAGTGAGGTCGAGGTCATAACCACCCTGTCGGCGAAGGCACTGCTCTTCAAGCCAAAGTGCTTCCTTGATATCCTCTGGCTTGGTTCTATGCAAAAAATAGCCTCTGTTTGACATAATTTTCTTCTTTTTAAGAGTTTAACATAATTCATTGATAATGCCTTACTCCTTTGGAGCATTACGCTCCGAGAAGCTTTGCATTCTTTTAATGAAATCATTCTGCTCGTCTTCGGGAGAGGTTGCCTTGGGTGCTTCAACAAAATTGCCGTTTGCTACAAGTGACTGCTTCAATGCTGTCCAATCATCGGCACATTGCTGTGCGAGAGTTTCAAGATTCTCTTCCTTGTCGAGCTGATAACGTGAACGGAACTGCTGCGGAACGTCCTTCAATTTTTCGCTCTTACCGAAAAGGTCATCAAGACGTGCTCTTTCTTCCTTTTCCTTGTATGGAGCAATGGCGGCGGCTACAGCTTCGCTAACTGCTTTCTGGGTACTTTTGGTAGCCTCGGCAATCATCTGCTGAACCTGCTCTTGTGTAAGCCCTGTTGGAGGTACTGGAGGGGTAGGAGGAACTGGTGGAGTAGGCTTATGGTTAGGGTCAATCCATCCATCGAATTTCTTCGTTGTTTCACTGACCGCACGATTGAATGATGATTGCATCATACCAACATAAGGTTCAACTGCCGTGATAGCACTCGTTACATCCTCGTCCTTTGACTCATCTGTTAGACCACGACTTGCAACAATCAGGTCAACCAGCTTTGAAAGTTCATCCTTCTTCAAACCATACTTTGCAAATGATGTTTTGGCAGAAGCAAGCACTTTTTCTTTTATTGTCATAGTAATTCTGTTTTAAACGTTAATAAATAAATAATTTCTGATTGCAAAATTACTATTTCTATTAATAAAATAATAATAAATAATAAAAGCTGTGTAAACAAATGCTATTTTTGGCGATTTTCTTGCGGTCTAAGCGGCTTTCTTTTAGTTTATGTATAGTTATTAAGAAACAAAAATAAAAGGCAACATAGCCAATATTCTTGGTTACTTTGCCTTGCGTTGTATCATATCTATCTTTGCCTTAACCTTCTTCGGATTCCTAGCATCGTGATTACTCAATCTTACCACATGATACCCGAGCCGCCATATACCCGAAGAGCGGTTACCATCCTTGCGCTTTTGGTCTTTAGTAAAATGATAACCACCATCGAGCTCAATAATCGTTTTTATCTCGGGCAGATATATATCAGCGAAGTATAGCTTTCTGCCCGTAACTATCGGCTGCTGTGGTATTACCTTATATCCTAACTGAGTGCATATTTTCGCCGCAGCCTTCTCCGCATCGGTTGTATGCGAAAGGAGGTCGCAGCGAATTTGTCTGATAAGAGCCTTGCTTATCTTCATTGCTGATTTTGCTCTATGAGAGGTAAGTTGCCATGCTTCTTCAACTCCTCGTAAAGAAACAATCTTCCTTTCTGAGTCCATTTTGTGTGCATCACCGAGCCATTCGTTCCGTTTCGATGAAGGATAGGTACAGTATCAGATTGCACATAACCATAAGGAAGGTACTTTGCGTACAATATCCACTGACCGCCAACCTTATGTTGAATGCCAAAATTACGAAGCAAGACATTGAACGCCTTTGCTGACTGACCGTAGTCCTGTGCAATTTGCGTTGTCGTTACAGTCTCATTGCTTGATAGAATCTTATCTACATAAGTTACCTTTGGTTGCATCTCGGATATAGCGCCGTTCAACTCTACGATTTCCTTTGAGCTTGCTTCAAGTTGTTTCTGTTGCTCTTCAATTTTTTGTTGCTGTTTTGCAGCCAACATCAGAGCCTCGGCAAATGACTGTGGCACTTGATATTGCTCACATTGTTTGATTTCTAGTTCTTCCCAACGAAGAATCAATTTCGCTCTTGCCTCGTCATTGAACTTAGTGGCGACATACAAGCACTCGGTTTTGTTTAGAATGTAGCAAGGACGGTCTTGGTTGTTTGCGTCCTTGTATGAGCCGAGCGGAAATTTCCGTTGGGCTACTTTTTCCCAAGCAGCTTCCATGTTTCTGATAGCTTCAAGAACATCAGAATGCCGCTTACCTGTAACCTCGGCAATTTCAAGCGAGGTCATGGTTTCTTTCTTTATCAACTCTTTCATATCTTTACTATTTTTGATTTTCTAACATTTTTATCTCATCTTTTAGATAGAAGATTGCTTTGCTTAAATCCTGCACTCTCTGTTCACGCTCTGAGAGGTTCATTTCCTTCTTTCCTTTGCGTAATAGATACTTGATAGCCGAGCCGCAATTAAAATCAAGGTGGCGGCAAATATCAATCGGCTCTATGCCGCAGAGTTCCTTCAACCAAGCGTAATGGTTAGGATGATTAACCATTTCTTCCTTTTCCTCTGTGACTATAGTACCATTTTTTGCAATCTCTTCAAATTGTATAGGAATATTCTTATCGAATGGAATATTGTATTTATCTGCTATAATATTGCATTCAACAATAGCTTTATCTACCTTGGCAACTTTTAATGTCAGAGGGTACATATTGGCAAGAGCATATTTAGTTCCCTCAATATCATAAATATAACCTCTTAATTTATTGCCTTCCATACCAATCACCTTATCAGGTTCTATTGGTAATGTAAACACCAACCCTTTACGTATCTTCATTGATTCTATCATAATTCTTACTTTTTAAAAAGTTTATCAACTGCTGATTCCTGTAATAACGGATGCGTACATCTTACAACCCTTGCTTCTGTATTATTTTTCTTCTGATACCTACAAAGATTGCATTCAATAGCACCGACCTTATGTAGAGCGTGCGTATATCGACCACATTCACCGAAAGGGCAATCTGTTGTATATTCAATACCGCCGTGAATAAACTCACGTACCTCATATTTAACTGCCGTATTCGGCTTCTTTTCTTTCTTTTGGTATAACATATTATCTTATCTCAATTTTGATTTTATAAATCGACTTCTGCTTCAAGTTTTCCGTGCCATCAAGTAAAAGGTGAGCAATGATATTATCTACGGATTCGCTGATAGCTCTCTTCGTATATTCGTGATAATTGCCGTCTTCTTTTTCTTGATAGACGTTTACACAGCCAGAGCTTTCATCTGTGACAATAACCCCATTATCGGCGAACTCTAGCTTAAAATTAAGTTTTTCCATACAATTATTTTTTTTGTTCCATAAAATGTTTTTGTTGTATTAACATCATTTTAGTAATCAGATTTTGCATCTTTTCGATGATGTATTTCGGTGTCTCCGAAGTTCTGATAAAGAAAGGATGCTTTCCTCTCTTATGCTTATTAAAGAATAACGTATCATCTTCACCCTCTATCTTTACAGCAATCATGTACTGACCGATGAAGAGGTGGGCACTTCCCTCTTTTCTCTTTCGAGGTGTGGTGTACTTGATGCCGTTTTCGTCTAAGAAAGACATCAGTTTCTTTAATTTTGTCTCATTTTTCATCTTGCATATCTCCTATAGTTTAGTTATCACTTAACATTTTCTCAACTTCATCATCGTATTCGTTTCTTTTGTACCAAGTAGTGAGGTCAAAGATTACTTCCGCATCCTTTCTAAAGCTTTTGTATAAGCTCAGATAGTTTTTCTTTGTTTGTGCGTTAGCCTTTCTCGCCTCGTTGAAAAAGGCAAAGTAATTTTTAAAATATTCCGAATGTATTGTGATAACATCGGCATCTTCGCATTTTTGCATCATAAAGAGTGTCGCTTCTACGATAACGACTGCCTTTGAAGCACAATAGATGTGATTCTTTTCATTTGCTACAACTTCTCCGTTCCTTATGATGATAACTGAAAATTTTCCTGTTGCGAACTTATCTTCATAATCACAACTTACGTAGCACTCATATCCAACAAGTTCTTTTGCTGGTGTGAGGTAAGTATCGAGCCAATTTTTCTTTTTCTCCATTTCGTATCTCCTGTGTTATTATATAATCGAGTGGGGGCGTATGTGCGCCCGTTAGTTAATTATTTCTTGGGGCTGTCGCCCCTATAAGGGAATAAATTTAATTAAACCCTAAATCCCTTATTTTATTATTTTTGATTTTACATAAACTACATTTTCGCCTCCTTTCTTCTCATACCATGACGAGATATTGATATTGCATCGTCCATCTGTATACGATAGATATTCGATTCAATGGAAAATGCACTTCTATTTTTTGCGCTTATTACTATTACAGAACCTTCAAAATCCGTAATAGCCATATTATTGGTACACACCTTAGCATCGCAACTTACTTCTTTGATTCTTGTGCGCTTATTGATGATACCCTTGTTTACAAGCTGATTTGTAACTTTGAACGCTTGGTACATCGTGCCATAGATAACATCCTTGATTCTGTCATAAGATAAACCTTTGTTATCGCTAAACTTCTTCCTCAACATACGACTTTCACGTTTGAGAGCCTTGCGAATAGTCTTCGCATTTCTCCCATTCGTCCCCTTATTGTGCGTATTGATTACGTCCTCTTGCATTCTAACTTGGTTCTCCATGACAATCCTTCTCAAAAGGTTTTTGAGGGCAGGGAATGTCATCTTCGTCAAATCATCCTTGCGAAGCTTATAACTATATCCATTATTTGAATGTATGCTACGTGCAATGAATCTCTTCTTTCCATTTTTCTCTTCAAAACGGAAATACCCTATCTTACAACCATATTCAAGCAGTCTCTTTAATTTATTATTGTCAATATGCAATAATTTAGCGCAATGATTATATGATACAAGATTAAGGTCTGATGAGCGGAATAAGAGCTTTATTTTAAGAAGTAAGCAGAAAACATCTAAGCGATTCTTATCGCTCAGAGCAAACTTAGCTTCCTGTATTCCTATTCTTATTCTTTTCATCATTATATATATATTAATGTAAAAACCAAACAGATGAAAGGTGCTATCAATCATTCCGTTTGGTTTATATATCGAACCCTTTCACTTGTGTTGATTGGGCATATATGATTCTTTTCTTAGCTTGGAAAATAGCACTTTCCTTTTACGCCGCAAAATTATAAAGAAAAAATGAGATATTC
>PPYE01046851.1_pt1 | contig 24623 bp, 20 predicted proteins | sample 1559881 | NCBI WGS metagenome assembly PPYE01 (sample SAMN08240022, study PRJNA423297) | Human gut metagenome, whole genome shotgun sequencing project. | reverse complement strand
TTTGTCTATTTCATAGTAATATTTTGTAGCATACACAGGCTCCTTCCGGTAGACTGGTTTTTCTACATCTTCGGTGCCAGGCATGACATCATGCCAAAAATGATTGCTGCGAAGATTCCCAGAATGAGCAGCACCCGCCTCAGCAGTGGCTTTTTCTTTGGTGTATTTTGGGGGATATTTTTCTGGCAGGATTCTTTTTTCTCTTCTTTCTTTCGTTTCTTTTCCTCTTCCTGCTGCCTCATCTCGAAGTAGTTTCTCTCCGAATCTTCTTTTGTGGCACCACAGTTTTTGCAGACATTCAGATCGTCGCTGTTAAGACTGCCGCAAAAGCTGCACTGCCAGTCCGGATTACGGCTGATCTTTTCTGCTTCCTCCTCAGAAACATATTTAATTTCATCCGGCATATAGAATTTTGTATTTTCGTCCTGCGGATGCCCACAATCGGGACAGGTTTTTTGACCGGCTCTAATCCTTTTATTCCCACAAAACGGGCAATCCCAGAGACCTTCGATTATCTTTCCCATACAGACTCTCCTCTTCCTTCCCTCAATAACAATTTCAACAAGTATTTAGATTTCTCTTCAATTTTATAATTTTCTGCAGTTTTTTTATTTGCTCATTTATAGATTACTGTTTCTTTTTCATCTCTGCTACTCTGTCCAGAATCTGTTTCTTTAATTCTTCTACATTATCGGTCTGATATTTTAATCCTGCTGCGGAGATATGTCCTCCACCGCCAAAAGGTTTCAACAGTTCATTAACATTGATCCATTTCCCGTCTGAACGGAAAGAACATCTCCACCCGTTTTCTTCTTCCTCATACATGGTAAAACCAAGTTCAATATCGTCGCAATCGCGCAGGATGGTGCTGATACAGTGGATGTCTTCGTATGTGATATCTTTTTCGGCAATTTCCTTCTGTCCCATAATAACATAGGCAACCCGGCCATCCATCGCACGTACTGCTCCATGAAGAATATCGGCTCTTTTGTACAGAATGTCCAGGGTATCACTGTGTAAGGTTTTCATAATCCTGCCATGGTCAACTCCCATAGCCATCAGATCAGCTACTGCCTGAAAAATACCCTGGTTTGCCCTTGCCAGTCCTCCGGTATCATGCAGGATGCCAAGGTAAATATAATCTGCGGCATTGGGGTACGCTTCTTTTTGGGCTGCATTTAGAAGCAGTTCGGAAGAAAGCATATGGTATACATTTTCCGCACACGCCTCAGAAACCTTTGTCCAGTTCACATCTCCGTATCCTTCATTGGAAGCATGATGATCAACAACAATGCTGGCAGCGGCATTTTGGTAATATTCCAATCCGATCATACGCTCCAGAGTTGCATTATCACAGACTATGACACAATATTGTTTTCCGGATATGTCCGGCATCTCAAAAGGAACAAATATCTTATCTTCCACGACCATCTTTTTCGGACCGCGCTCCAGCGTTTTTGCAAGATATGGAAACACCCTGTATTGTGGATAATTGACATGGATATAGTGCGCAAGGCTCATCACCGATCCGGCAGCATCGCCATCCGGATTTAAGTGTCCCAGAATCACTACAGTGTCCAGATTGTGCGTCTGCATGGTTTCATCAAAAACAGTATCAAAATTAAACTCTGTCATTCCTATCTCCTTCGTATATCACTTCCCTGTTATATTTTAATTTTATCATCTAACAGATCAGATAGCAAGTTGTGGGCACATACAAGCCAAAATTCGTTACTGTTCACTCCGTTCACAGTAACGTGGCCAAAATTCATTACAGATTGCATTATTTTGCGGAATTGCTATAGAACCAAAAGAGACAAAAGAGACCACTTGTCTCTTTTTAAAAAACTATAGCAATTTCGTAAGATTTCTATAGTTTTTTCAGGGTTTCTGTACTATAATGAAACCCATAAAGAGATTGTCATATCAAAAATAGTAATCTAATTTTCTGCTAGAAAATCAGATCACCTCCCATCAAACTGGAAATTCAGGGAAAGTTGTTCTGATATTATTATGAAAAAGATGATCGAAGCCCAGGAAAGACAGATGTCCAGTGGTTCCCAGGGCGGACAGTACTAATCAGATAAAAGCCTCTCAGTTGAGGAACTGAAAAAAACCGATGGTGATGACTGAAAACAGTCAAATCCATCGGTTTTTCTATAAAAGCGAATTAATAAAATCAGATCATCCCTATCAGATGTACGATCAGTGCAGCCACCCAGGCAATCACACACTGCCATACCACAACACCAACAGCCCATTTACTGCCCATTTCACGTTTGATCGAAGCGATAGCCGCCACACATGGTGTATAGAGTAAACTGAATACCAGCAGGGATGCTGCTGCCAGCGGAGTCAGTACAGAGGCAATATTTCCACTGAAAAGTACTTCCAGAGTAGATACCACGCTCTCTTTTGCCATAAATCCGCTGATAAGAGCTGTACAGATTCTCCAGTCTCCCAGTCCGATCGGTTTAAATATAGGTGCCAGGACTCCCGCCACCATTGCCAGAATACTGTCTGCAGAATCTTTTACAAGATTTAAATGCAGATCAAAGCTCTGCAGGAACCAGATTATCATTGATGCAAGCAGGATAATAGAAAACGCTCTCTGCAGGAAATCTTTTGCTTTTTCCCACAAAAGCTGACCTACATTCCTTGCTCCCGGCAGCCGGTAATTGGGAAGTTCCATGACAAACGGTACGGGATCTCCCTTGAAAAGAGTTCTGTTATACAAAAATGCCGCCAGGATTCCCACCAAAATTCCAAGCAGGTAAAGACCTGCCATAATAAATCCGCCCTTCTTCGGGAAAAAAGCACTTACAAAGAAAGAATAAATCGGCAGCTTCGCAGTACAGCTCATAAATGGAGTCAGCAAAATCGTCATCTTTCTGTCACGCTCACTTGTAAGTGTACGTGTGGCCATAACAGCCGGAACCGTACATCCGAATCCAATCAGCATTGGCACAATGCTTCTTCCTGAAAGGCCGATCTTACGCAGAAGTTTGTCCATCACAAAAGCAACACGTGCAACGTATCCGCTGTCTTCCATAAGAGACAGAAAGAAAAACAGGGTTACGATAATCGGCAGAAAACTGAGTACACTTCCCACACCTGTAAAAATACCGTCAATGACCAGGCTATGCATGGCACTGTTTACATTTGCTGCTGTCAGTGCTGCTTCTACCAGCGCAGAAACCTTATCAATTCCAATCTCCAGAAGCCCCTGAAGCCACGCTCCGATCACATTAAAGGTAAGATAAAATACCAGTACCATGATTCCGATGAAACAGGGAATCGCGGTATATTTTCCTGTAAGGACTTTATCAATTTTCTCACTTCTGATTCTCTCCTTACTCTCTTTTGGCTTTACAACTGTCTGTTCACACAAACGCTCAATAAAGTCAAAACGCATATCTGCGATCGCAGCGCTTCTGTCAACCTGACGCTCTGTTTCCATCTGCTGTACGATATGCTCCAGCATATCCGTCTCATTTGTGTCCAGCTTCAGCTTCTCAAGAATCAGCGGATCTCCCTCGATTGCCTTGGTTGCTGCAAAACGGGTAGGAATATCAGCCTGCGCCGCATGATCCTCAATCAGGTGCATGACCGCATGAATACAGCGGTGTACTGCACCGTCATGGTCACTCTTATCACAGAAATCCTGACGCAGTGGATGTTCCTGATATTTCGCTATATGTAACGCATGGTCAACCAGCTCATCAACCCCTTCATTCTTTGCTGCGGAAATAGGGATTACAGGTACTCCAAGCAGCGATTCCATCTTATTTACATCTATAGAACCCTGATTTCCCAGCACTTCATCCATCATGTTCATTGCAACTACCATAGGAATATCCATCTCCAGAAGCTGCATGGTCAGATACAGGTTTCTCTCAATATTGGTAGCATCCACAATGTTGATGATCGCACTTGGTTTCTCATCCAGGACAAAATTTCTGGAGACAATCTCCTCACTGCTGTAAGGGGACATGGAATAAATTCCCGGAAGGTCTGTGATTTCTGTATCCGGATGGCCTTTAATCGAACCGGTCTTGCGATCCACCGTTACTCCTGGAAAGTTTCCCACATGTTGACTGGAACCTGTCAGTTGGTTAAACAGTGTAGTTTTTCCACAGTTCTGATTTCCCACCAATGCGTACGTCAGTGTAGTTCCCTCAGGCAGTGGATGTTCATCTTCTCTGGAATGATACTTTCCATCCTCTCCAAGTCCCGGATGTGCCAGGTCGCTTACAGCCTCTATTCCGGCGTGACTTCTGCTTCGCTTCGGAATCTGTTCGATTTCTATCTGCTCTGCTTCCGCAAGTCTTAATGTCAGTTCATATCCATGTACCTGCAATTCCATGGGATCTCCCATGGGTGCAAACTTCACGACTGTGACCTCAGCTCCCGGAATCATACCCATATCCAGGAAATGCTGACGCAGGGCACCCTTGCCGCCAACCGACGTGATCACAGCACTTTTTCCGATTTCCAAATCTTTTAATGTCATTTTCAGTCGCTCACCTTTTGTATTTGTATTTGGTTATCATCGTCGTTATTATAGCAATCCTCGTAAATAATGCATCTTAATCCAGCCCATCAGAGTGTGAAACCCTGCTGAACTGTCTTAAATGCATTATTTACGAGGATTGCTATAGCCGATTTTTCTCAATAACCTTATGCAGATAGCTTATACTAACTGATAATTTTTGTCAAGTAGCAGGTATGTCTCAATTTTTTTATAACCGAAAGCACAAAAAACTCAGATGAATTTATGCTATCATCTGAGTTTCTCAATGTCTTAACCTGACAGGTCATTAAACCTGTCTGTGATTACTTCATTACTTAACTTATTATTCTGATCATTCTCAAGTAACTGATTTATGTGATTGCCATAAGATTTGAAAATTGTTCTTATCTTTTATATGTCAGATCCACACAGAACCTGTAATATCACCGTTAATTACATAATATGCTTTGTTCTCTTCAGGTTTGATATAAATCTTAATATCTTTGAGATCTTTCTCCTTTTTACCCAGTTCGTCTGTCCAGATTCTTCTGACATTACTTAAAATATTTTTTGTATATACTTCTCTGCCCATGAACTGAATATATACTTCTGCTGTTGCTTCTTTCTTAGTGGTTCTTCTTGTTGTCTTCTTCTCGGCAGCTGTCTCTTCAGCCGGTTTCTCAGCTGTCTTAGCAGGAGCCTTCTTTGTAGTTCTTTTCGTTGTTTTTGTTGGTTTTGCAGCAGTCTTTGTTGTTTTAGCTGTCTCTTTTTTCTCGGCTTCTTTCTCTGTTTCTGCCGGTTTCTTTTCTACAGTGTCTGCTGCTTTAGCTGTTTCTTTCTTCTCGGTTTCTTTCTCTGCTTCTGCTGATTTCTTTTCTGCAGTCTTTCTTGTTCTTCTTGCTGCCGGTTTCTTCGCTGTTGTTTCTTTCTTTACAGTTTCTGCTTCAGCAGTTTCTTTCTTTACTGTCTCTTTGTTATCAGTTTCTTTCTTGTCTGCTTCTTTATTTACAGCTACTTCTTCAGCAGTTGTCTTTGCAGGAGCCTCTTTAACTTCGGTTGTCTTCGCAGTGGATGTGTTGAGATCTGCTGTAGTTGCTTTTGTTGCCATATGATTAGCCTCCTTACAAGGTATAAGTATTCGTAACTGCTCAGTTTTGTACAGTTACAGGTATTCTTATGTTACCGAAAATATGATAAACAGTAACATTCTTTTATGAAAATAGAATACTACGAATCTTCTGCTTTTGCAATGTTTTTCTGTTTTTATAATTTAGGCATCTTATGAACAGTAACATGAACAGTATTATTTTTTACTCTGTATCCGTCATTTTCTATAGTCCTAGATTCTGCAGATCTTCTTTCATATATGCCGAAAGTCTCCTCTGAAGTTCCTCATTCTGCGGAAGGCTTAAATCCGCATCAAGGGACAGAATCTCCGAAGCCGTTTCACTGGCAGCTTTCAGGATATCCGCATCCTGATAGATGTCCCCCAGTTTAAATTCCAGCAGACCACTCTGGCGGATTCCAAAAAGATCACCAGGACCGCGAAGCTTCAGATCCTCTCCTGCAATATAAAATCCATCGTTGGATTTATTCAGGATCTGCAGACGTTTAGAAATTTCCTTTGCACCATTTCCCTGCATAAAAATGCAATATGACTGATATTCCCCTCTACCGACACGCCCGCGAAGCTGATGAAGCTGTGCCAGCCCGAAACGCTCGGCATTCTCCACCATCATCACTGTAGCATTAGGCACATTCACTCCTACCTCAACTACAGTAGTAGATACCAGGATCTGAATTTCCCCTGTGGCAAAAGCCTCCATGATCACATTCTTCTCTTTCGCTTTCATCTTTCCATGAAGAGAAGCAATCTTTATATCCGGCGAAAAAACATTGCGAAGCTTCAGGGTATAATCCAGCACATTTTCCCCATCCATCCCTTCGCTCTCCTCCACCATTGGACAGATCACATAAACCTGCCGTCCCTGACGGATCTGCTTCTCCATAAAGGAATAAGCCTTCGGCCTGTAAGAAGTATCCACCACACAATTTTTAATGGGAAGTCTCTGCGCAGGAAGTTCATCAATTACTGAAATATCCAGATCCCCGTATATAATGATCGCCAGCGTCCTTGGAATCGGTGTAGCACTCATCACCAGCACATTAGGCGGGTTTCCCATAGTAGTCAGTGCTTCCCTCTGTTTCACACCAAAACGATGCTGCTCATCTGTAATAACCAGTCCAAGATTATTGTACTGCACTTTTTCCTGAATCAGCGCATGCGTTCCTATCACCAGGTTAGCCTCTTTTGACGCGATCAGCGCATATTTTTCCCTTTTCTCCTTCGCAGTATCTGATCCTGTCAGCAAAACCGGATGCCCAAAATCAATATTCTGTTCCTGCAGCAACTTCTCCATTGCCTGAAAATGCTGCCTTGCAAGAACCTCCGTAGGTGCCATAAGCACTGCCTGATATCCATTCTCCACAGTCATGATCATTGCGAGAAACGCAAGGATTGTCTTACCGCTTCCCACATCTCCCTGCACCAGTCTGGACATCAGGGCCTGGCCGCTTAAATCCCTCTCAATCTCATGCCACACATTCAACTGCGCCTTTGTCAGATCATAGGGCAGACTTTCAATAATCTGCTCTGTCGTCCACACCGGATGCATGGGAAACGCATTCGGTGCTTCCTCCGTCTTCTCTTTCAAAGACTGCACAGCAAGAATAAAAAGAAGAAACTCGTCAAACACCAACCTTCTCCTTGCAGCTAACAGCTCCTGCATATTTTTGGGAAAATGAATCGCAGGAATCGCAAAATTCCTGTCTGCCAGGTGATACCTCTCCTTATACTCATCTGCCAGATACTCTGCCTGAAGCTTCTGCTCATCAAGCACCTGATGGATCAGCTTCACGATCGTCTTATTAGAAAGCCCCGCAGTCAGTCCATAAATCGGCTGAAGACTGTGCAGAATCTCCTCATAAGCCACAGGCGTAAAAATCTCAGGGTGCTCCATCTGCAGCTTCCCCTGCTTCCTGACGACACGCCCCCGCAGAACAAACCTGCTGCCTTTCCTGACTGCAGAGCGCAGATACGGTGCATTAAACCACGTAACAGAAATTTTCCCCGTAAGATCTGCCACAGTGGTCGTGATCACCTGAAGATTCCGCACCTGATTCACATACACACCCGTTATAACCGCCACAGAAATCGCCACAACAGCTCCTTCTTCCAGAGACCGGATCTCAACAGGCTCCTCATACGCATCATAATTACGTGGATAATAACTCAGAAGAGATTCCATATCCGTAACTCCTATTTTCGCAAATAACTTTTCCGTTTTCTCCCCCACGCCCTTCAAAGTACGCAAAGATGTTGACATATACCACCGATTCCTTTCTACTACAATATAATTATGAATATCCCTTACAGCCAGTAAAAATTATCTATCTTATCCCTGCCAAAAATAACCAAATCAAGCAACCCTCATTCTTCAATCACAATAATCTGCCGACAATAAACTTCCACTATCCAAATCTCAGGCAGGAAAATATTTGTGTCAGGATGCATTTGCAGGTATCTCTTAGATGCCGAAACCGCATCCTTACACAAATATTTTCCTGCCGGCCCCTTTTATAACACGAAAACGGATATACCCACCCTCAACAATGGCCTATACCCGTTTTCATCACATGAACTATTCGTTTATCTCTCTCAAAAACTCTATTATCCTACTCTACAGAAATAACATAATAATAAATCGGCTGTCCACCCGCATTCAGTTCCACATCACACTCCGGATAAGCCTCCTCCAGAGCCGTTGCCAGCTCCTCAGCTTCAGCCTCCTCAGTATCAGCACCATAATAAATACTGATCACCTCAGACTCATCATCCACCATCTGGGCAACTGTCTCCTTGGCAACTTCCATGCGGTCCTTGCCAACAGCCAGGATTCCATGATCACCGATACCCATCATATCACCCTCATGGATCTCCTTATCATCAATCCTTGTATCACGCACAGCATACGTGATCTGTCCGGTCTTCACATGTTCGATTGCCTGAAGCATAGCCTCAGTATTCTCCGCACTGTTCTTCTCGGGCACATAACTGATCATGGCAGTAATTCCCTGCGGAATGGTCTTAGTCGGCACAACCACGATCTCTTTATCCTCAGTAAGATCCCTTGCCTGGTTTGCAGCAAGAACAATATTCTTATTGTTCGGGAAAATATAAATAGTCTTTGCATTTACTTTTGCAATGGCATTGAGCATATCCTCTGTACTCGGGTTCATTGTCTGACCGCCCTCGATCAGGTAATCCACACCCAGTTCCTTAAAGATCTCTGTCATTCCCTTTCCCACAGATACGGAAATAAAGCCAACTTCCTTCGGAGGCTGTGCTGCTTCTTCTTTTTCTTCCTGTTCTGCCTGCTCTTTCGCCATTTTCTCGGCATCCTTTATAAGCTTCTCCTGATGCTCCTCACGCATATTGTCGATCTTCATACGTGAAAGTGCACCAAAGGTAAGGGCTTTCTCAATAGCCTGTCCAGGATGATTGGTATGAACATGAACCTTCACGATCTCGTCATCTGCAACAAGCACAATAGAATCACCAAGAGACATCAGGAATTTCTTAAATTCATGCTCTGTCTCCTCGGACATCGGCTGGTTCAGAAGAATAATAAACTCTGTACAATAACCAAATTTAATATCAGCCTCTGTCTGTGCATCGATCTTAGTCACAGCAGGACCTTTTGCCTTGTCAAACTGTGTATAATCAATCTCTTTGCCAAGGAAACCATCATATGCACCATGGTATACTTCCAGAAGTCCCTGTCCGCCGGAATCCACTACTCCTGCTTCTTTCAGAACCGGCAACATCTCCGGTGTCTTTGCCAGAGTTTCCTCCGCATGGGCGATCACGCTCTGGAAAAATGTATCCAGATCCTCTGCTGTCTCCGCAAGCTCTACAGCCTTGGCAGCAGCCTCTCTTGCAACAGTAAGGATTGTTCCTTCCTTCGGTTTCATGACTGCCTTATATGCAGTCTCCACACCTTTCTCCATGGCTGCCGCGATATCAATGGCATCCAGTTCCTTACTGTTCTTAACACTTCTGGTAAAGCCACGCAGAAGCTGAGAAAGAATAACACCTGAGTTACCTCTTGCACCGCGCAGGGAACCGGAAGAAATCGCCTTGGCCAGTGACTCCATGTCAGGCTCTCCCAGAGAACCTACTTCTGCTGCTGCTGCCATGATCGTCATTGTCATATTGGTTCCTGTATCTCCATCCGGTACCGGAAATACGTTCAGTTCGTTGATCCATTCTTTTTTAGCTTCCAGATTCTTGGCTCCTGCAAGAAACATCCTGGAAAGTATTCTGGCATCTATGGTTTTGTTATTCACCACAAGTTCCTCCTCTATCCTAATCAATTGCGCGTACACCTTCTACATAAATATCGATCTTATCGATCTCCATTCCTGTAAAGGCCTCGACTTTATATTTGACATTGCTGACAAGGTTGTCTGCAATTGTACTTATATTCACGCCATATGCCACAATAACATGGAAATTCAGGCGGATTTTATTGTCCTCTGTAATTCTGACGCTGATGCCATGTTTCAGGCTGTTCTTTCCAAGAAGCTTTACCAGTCCGTCCTTCATACTGACTGCAGCCATGCCTACGATACCAAAACATTCTACAGCAACGCTTCCTGCGTAGGTTGCGATTACATCTGTGTCAATTATGATCTGACCTAATCCGGAATCTATACGTCCATTCATATGGTTACCTCCAATGCTCATTATTGTATGTAAGTGTATTATAACCTCTTTTCACAGAAAAAGAAATATAATTTTTGAGTTTTTTCCTTTTTTTGCTTGCAAAAGCACAATTCATCTGTTACAATGTAATCTGTTGAACACAAGGTTACTGTTCAGACGCTATGCACACAGCACGACAGTAACAATAAAGCGTCAAGGAGGTGCTATCATGGCTAAATGTGCAATCTGTGAGAAAGCTGCTCATTTCGGAAATAATGTAAGTCATTCACATAGAAGATCCAATAAAATGTGGAAATCTAACGTAAAATCCGTTAAAATCAAGACTGCTGAGGGTGGAGCTAGAAAGACATATGTATGTACTTCTTGCTTAAGATCCGGTAAAGTAGAAAGAGCATAATAACACCATTACCCCTGTTGCAACAGGGGTATTTTTTTTGCAAAAAAGACTGTCCCTCTGTTCAGATATTCTTTACCGAATATTCTGCCTGAGCTGACAGTCTTTTTTTATTTCATATGTCAAACGGGATATTCGCAATCTTCTGTAAAATTAATGACAGAAAAGATGATATCCCAACAACAGGAAAACTCCGGCCGAAACCACCAGAACCACATTTTCTGCGATCAGCATCCCGATTATCATCCCAATCCCTATGAAAAACAGCATAAAGCCGAACAGCTTTTCCAATTCTTCTGCACCTTTTTCATCGGTTTGCTATAGTCTATGCAAAAATTATTTTTCTGATTCGCCGACAGATTCTTCGTCACCTTTTCCGGAGGTAAAACGGTCTACAAAATCCGGAACCATATCAAGGATCTTGGTGAGACCATCCTGATTTTTCACATTGACCAGCTTTGTTGTTCCATTCTGGATCACAAGCACTGCACAGGGAGTCATCTTTCCTGCCATTCCGCCGCCGCCGTTATCCTTCTTCTCTCCGGAAAAAGCACCGGCACCTACACCGAAAGATACATCCATCAGAGGAAGAATGATCGTATCGCCTACATGGATTGCCTCTCCTACCACTGTTTTCGCAGAAATAAAACTGTCCATTCCCTTGAATAATGAATTTACGGTTTCTTTAAAATTGTTTTCATTTGCCATGGTCATGCCCTCCTGGTTTTCCAACGTTTTATAACGTATTTTATATTTTTATTGAAATAAATACTCACTGCTGCCCGCACAGGAACAAATCCGTAGATCCTGCCTTTTGCCCTGATGTTTCCATACAGATAATTCTCACTGTCAAAACGGGGATTGATCTGTATACAGTTTTTGTGAAATGGAATTGTCATCCCAAGTACAGCAAGTGCCGCACCTGTCAGCGCCGGATCTTCAAAAGAAAAAGTAACCTGCCCTTCTATCCTTGTAGGAAAAATATGCTTAAGCAAAAATTTTCCATGTTTCCATACAAGTTTTCTGGCAGCTGTCACTCTGGGATGTTCTATAAACGCCTTCCACCAGGACACATTCTTCTTAATCTTCCCGAATGTCCTGCGGATATTTTGCAGTTTTGTACGAATCAACTGAAATATATTTCGGATCCGGTCATAGATCCTTTTTATAAAAAACTGCCTCTTCTTTAGACTATTCCGATCTGTATCATCTGCATTCAGTTCCTGCTGTCCGGATATCTGACTGTTTCTGATCCTCTCTGTATCAGCAGATGTATCTGAAGCTGAATTTCTGTCTGTTTTCAGATCCTCAGTCTCCATATTCTCTGATTTCGGGTGATCAACCACTGATTTTTTATGCTCTTCTTCCCTGTTTCCGTCTATGCCGGATACAGATACCTTTTCTGCGCCGGATTTCTCCGGATTTTTCCCGGATTTCTTTGTTACAGCCCTCTTCTCCTGCCGTTTTTTCAACAACTTGTCTACAGGAATTCCAAACAGATGAAAGGATATCTCCATCTGCTGATCTTTCCATTCCGCTCTCAGCGAAATCCCATGAAACAGCCAGCTTACGATACCCTCTCCCTCTGTCTGTTTCCAGCCACCTTCTGCCTTGACAGCTGATGCCTTATATCTTACAGGACAGAACAGTACAAGAAGAACTGCCAGTAAAAGAAGGCCCAGCAGAATTCCCAGGATGATCAGTATAAATTTAAGGATCAACCATAAAATATGTAACATATTCTCACCTGTTTTCTATATATTCAGCTGTTGCGAAGGTTCCCGTTTCCCTGTACATTTCATCGATCAGACTTCGCACCATCTCCAGGGCTTCCTCTTTGCCCTTCGCCATTCCTATGATCTTCGGACAGATTCCATAAAAGCTCTTCTGTATCAGCATTGCTGCAGGAATAATATCCATCAGATTCACAGGATTCTCTGACAGAGTAAGGAGATAAATGCCCAGAATCGGTTTTCCGCTGTTCAGTTTCTTTTTTATCTTCTCAGGATCCTTTACAGATTCCCCTGCAAGAAAATTCTCCTGCCATTTCAGCATCTTACACCCTCTCCCGTTTCTATAACACTTCAGTTACAGTATTTCCATTTTCTCCAAAATTTAAACCGGGCTGCGTTGCAAAAAAACACAGCCCTGTTCTCTCGTTAATAATACTTATGCTGTTTTCCCCAGAGTCCATTGCTTCTCATCTCCAAATATTCCTGATAAGCACGCTCTACGATCTGCTTCTCGTTTGAAAACCTCAGCAGATGATAGATCTCATGAAATTTATAATATCCGGAATCTACAAAAAACTCCTCTCTCTGGGGCTTACTATGATAATTATCCGCAGTCATAAGATACCAGTGTACCTCTTTGAAAACCACGTCCTCCGGAACGGTAAAGTTATATTGGCTCTTTCCGATGTATTTCACAATGGTCGCACGCACTCCAGCCTCTTCCATCACTTCCCGCAATGCTGTCTGTTCATGCGTTTCGCCTGGTTCCACTGTTCCTTTCGGCAATACCCAGCCCTCATAACGGTTCCTGTAAGATTTATACAAAGTAAGAATCTTACCCCGATGAATTACCACACCGCCACAGCTCGTTGCTTCTATCATAATGCAATCCCTCCTGTTTTGCGTGGTATTATAAACTGAGTATAGTATATCTCTTTTTTTCCAAACCCGCAAGCTATAAATATCATTTCATAACATATTACCGATTAATTAGTTACTGTTCACTCCGTTCACAGTAACGTAGCCAAAATTCATTCCAGATTGCCTGCAACATGGAATTTATTATTGCTTATCATAATAATACGCATCAAATATCTGCTCTGCGATGGGCACTGCTGCTTCACTTCCGGTACCACCATTCTCAACAATGATCGCAACTACCAGATCCGGATCATCCACGTTGGAATAACCGATAAACCAGGAATGACTGGAACCATTCTCATCAAATTCCGCTGATCCGGTCTTGCCTGCCACTGTATATCCTCTTCCGTTCAGAGCCGATGCGGTTCCGTTTTCCACAACACCTTTCATAAGCTTTCCAAGGATATTCGCCTCATTTGTTGTCATCAGACGTTTATAGCTCTCCGGCTCTGTTGTCTTCACTGTCTCTCCGTCTGAACTTACAACAGAATCAATGAGATAAGGCTTCATGAGCTCCCCGCCATTGGCGATCGCACTGGTAATCAGCGCCATATGCATAGGTGATACCAACGTATTACCCTGTCCGATGGCAGTCTGCATAACCTCTGCAACAGAAGATTTTCCATTTAATGTAAAAGTACTCTTTTTATAGGAAGAAAGCGGAAGACTCTTATTAAAAAGAAGATCCTCGGCTGTTTTTTTCAGAGAACTGCCTCCGAGCATGGTTCCGATCTCTGCAAATGCACTGTTACAGGAATTGGCAAAAGCACTGTAAAAATCTTCCTGTCCATGAACAGTTCCGCCATAGCACCTGATCGTGTGATCTTCTCTGGTAATACTTCCCTCACAGAGATAGGAAAATCCCTCCAGACTGCCCTTGGTTCTGAAATAGTCCAGGGCAGTTACCACCTTAAATGTAGATCCCGGAGGATAGGCTCCGTTTGTAGCTCTGTTCAACAGACTGCTGTCATTGGAATCATTTACCAGTGTGTCCCAGTTCTGGGAAATAGTATTCGGGTCAAAGTCCGGTCTGCTCATTTCCACCAGAATCTTACCTGTAGAGGGTTCTATGGCAACAACCGCCCCTCTCCTGTCACCAAGTGCATTATAGGCAGTTGACTGAAGATCTGCGTTTAACGTCGTGATCACAGAATCACCCGTATTTTTCTGATTCTTAAACTCATTTTTCATCTGGTTCAGGAAAAATTCATGAGAAGTCAGAAGCTGGAAGTTCGCCTCTGATTCCAGTCCGCTTTTTCCATTAGTGTCATATCCGACTACATGAGCGAACATATTTGCATAGGGATAAGTACGTTCCTCTGTTCCATCTTCGTAAACATTGGTCTGGGCAAGCACCTGCCCATCTGCAGATATGATCTTACCTCTTACAACCCTGTCTGAAAAAGTATCCTGCCTTGTATTATAGGGACTATTGATAAAATCATCGCTCTTTGCATAATTAAAGTAGATCAGATATCCGATCATACTGACAAAGATCAGCACAAAAAAGCAGGATACCAGTGTATACTCTCTGTTACGGGGCCTTCTCTTTTCAGAAATCTCCCGGGCTTTGCGCTTCTGGCGCTTCTTCAACTCTCTGCGCCGTTCCTTTTCTTCGATATCTCTCAATTTCTTCGTCCTCATCTTCTCTCAAAATATACAATCCCTGAATGATCGCCAGCATCAGTACTGTACACGCGACAGAACTTCCTCCATAGCTGACCAGAGGAAGAGTTACACCTGTCATAGGGATAAATTTCGTTGCTCCGCCAATTGTCAGAAATACCTGAAATGCATATTCCGTACCAAGTCCAAGTGCGATCAGTTTGTAGAATGGTTTCTTAATCTTAAGCGCAATATTTACGATCATCAAAAAGAAACTCATACATACCAAAATCAGGCAGATTGCAAAAATCCCACCCAGTTCCTCACAGATTGCACTGAATATAAAGTCATTCTTGACAACAGGGATCTTCTCAGGCGAACCCTGACACAATCCCATTCCAAACCATCCGCCGGTTCCAATGGCAAATAGTGACTGGACGATCTGGTATCCTTCATTCTGATATACCGCCATGGGATCCTTCCAGGCTGTCACTCTCTGACGCACATGGCCAAACAGATGATATGCGACAACTGCCCCTGCAGATCCGCCTGCAAGACCAAGTGCCAGATATCCCACATTTCTGGATGCCACATAAATCATCACAAGATATGCCGCAAAGAAGATTACTGCACTTCCAAGGTCTCTGGAAAGTACAAGAATCCCCACATGCAGTCCCGCCACTACCGTAGCCTGGACCACTTTTGAAAAATCAGCACCTTTTCTCAGCAATGCCGCCATAAAGAACACAAATGTAATCTTTATCGCCTCTGAAGGCTGGATTCCCATCAGGGAAAGTTTTGCTCCATAGCTTGTCTTTGCAAGCACAAATACCGCCGCCAGCAAAACGATTCCGATTCCCGCATAAACCCATGTCAGGTCCTTGAGAAATTTCATCTTCCTGATCAGGACAGGTACGATCAATGCCACCACATTTACGCCTGCCACAATCACCAGCTGTCTGGTAGCTGTGGAAACATCCAGCCTGCACAGCATAATAAATCCTACACTGAGAAGCATACACATATTGTTGAGCAGTAAAATCGATGCTTTCTTATAAAAAATCCTGTACAAAATCTGGATTCCCGCAAAAAATGCCATCATTTCGATATAAAACAACACGACCTGAAACTTACCTGTCTTCAGGTAGATGACCAGAAACGCAGTGAAATCCATAAAAAAGATAAGCATCAGCTGCTGGCGCAGCGATTCGTTTCTCTCCTCCTCACTCTGCTGTTTCACCAGATAGAAACAGTGAAAGGTATAAATCACCATCAGGGTAAGGATCACATACTTGGATAATTCTACAATTACATTAATCATATGCCTTACTCGGCTCCTCTTTTAAAATGTCCCTTTGTATATTCCCGTTTCGGAGGATTCTTCCCATCACGATAAACAGCTCTGAACTCTTCATATATCTTCACCGCATCCTGAGGCTTCTCAATGGTAAATGCAAGTCTCAGGGAAGAGACACCAAGTCTGTCTATCTGTGATTTCTCTTTCAACAGGCCGTAAGGGATACTGTTGTAAATGATATTATAGCAGGGTATACAGAAATCTGTATTCTCAGTTTTCCATGGGTTACATATACATTTCGCCGTAAATTCTTTATCGTAACGGTCTTTTAAAGTTACCCCTTCTTCCTTATGATTACATCCGTAAAGATTTTTATGCACACACTGGGCCGATATCATAAGAGGCAGATATCCGTAGATCAGCAACTCGCTGTCCCGGTTATCTCTGTGGCGGATTTCCCCTTCGTTCAGCTCAAGCGGTACCGTATTTCTGAGGACTTTCTGATCTTTCCAGAAATCAGCAGCTTCATCATTCCATGTATACATACTGTGATCCAGAACACATTTCTCAGCCAGACCTGCCTTTCGCAGAACTGCAAAAGTCTCCAGATTTCTTACCAGAAATCCTGTCATTCCTCTGTCCATCCACTCTCTGATCCTGGTGAGAAGCTCCCGGGGCATCTCACCTCTCATAATATGCGGAAGAGACAGATACATCTCCATTCCTCTGCTTACACAGTCATCCAGGCAGACCTCCATGGCATCAGCGTTCAGATACATTCCATGTATCCCCTCTCTTTTATATAACGCCAGTGCAGTGGATTTTTCTTCACAGGAAATATAAATCGGAAGATTTTTCTGCTTTGGCGAATCTGCTTTTCTTCCGGCATCCTCTGATAAGCGTTTCTTCCCATTATTTTCTTCTCTCTTATATGGTTTGAGCAATTCATTTTCCAGAGATTCCAGTGCCTCTCTTCTCGCCTCATTCAGCATTTTCATCGGGATAAAAATATTCTCATCCATCTGGATTTCCAGATTTTCCCACTCATATTCTGTATTTCCAAGCTTCTCCATCTGTGAACGGATGCGCTCCTCTGTCAGCGGCTGGTTCTGCGCATACTGTACCTCACCCACAGACGCAAATCCATGGATTCCCCTGCATGACACATCCAGTATAGCAGGACTTCCTGGAAAAAGAATGAATGTTCCCTGAATTTTTTCTTTCTTTTTTCTTAATACGGGACTGACATCTCCTGTTTTCTTCTCATTGCTGAATGCCATCATGGACGGACCATTCTGCATCTGATAATAACCGGTACAGGAACCTCCCCTGTTAAACAGATCCAGCAGATATCTCTTATCGTCCTCTGCTACCCTGTAATTCTCAGCTCCCTTCTCAAAAAGAAGATCCAGGTACTTCCGATATACAGAAGTTACCCCTGCTGTATATCCCGGCTGCTTCATCCTGCCCTCTATCTTAAGAGAAGTAACACCAGCCTCCAGAATCTGCGGAAGAATCTCTATCGTAGAAATATCCTTCAGACTCAGAGGACATAGTTCTTGCGCTTTCCTTTTCTCTGACCGTCTGCCATTTTCCCCGCAACAAAGTGCCGTCTGGTAAGGCAGACGGCAAGGCTGTGCACACCTTCCTCTGTTACCGCTTCTTCCACCCAGGATACTGCTCATCAGGCACTGTCCCGAATAACTGTAACATAAAGCTCCATGGACAAAAGATTCAATCTCGATAGGACTTGTCTCATGCATCCTCCGGATTTCCTCAAGGGAAAGCTCTCTGGCAGTTACCACTCTGGAAGCACCCTGTTCTTCCAGAAATTTCATCCCCTCCGGACCTGTCACAGTCATCTGCGTGCTGGCATGAAGATGCATACCCGGAAACATCTCCCTGATCATCTTAAACACACCCATATCCTGAACGATGACCGCATCCAGACCTTCCTTATAATATGGAAGCAGATAATCATACAACTGTTCAGACAGTTCCCTGTTCTTCAACAGCGTATTCACTGTCAGATAAAGTTTCCTGCCATGGATATGAGCAGTATCAATGGCACGCAAAAGCTCTTCCTCTCCGAAATTCTTCGCATAGGCCCGCGCGCCAAAGGCTGCTCCCCCTACATAAACCGCATCTGCACCTGCACCGATCGCTGCCTCAAATCCCTCATAGGAACCGGCAGGTGCCAGAAGTTCAATCTCTTCTCTTCTCAATTCTATACCTCACGTTTTCTATAACAGTCATCTTAAATGCATTATTTATGAGCATTGCTATAATATTCAAATCGAATACATATGAAACAAATCATAAAGGGGAAATCACCGAAGTAATCCCCCCTCTGTTATTTCAGCAGCTCATCAATCTGCTTTTCCAGTTCCTTATTCTTTCCCTCCAGAAGGCTCTTCTGTTCCAGGGCTTCCTGTTCATGCTTCTGCGCTTCCTCAATCTGCATACGAAGCGAGATCAGCTCATGCTTCAGATCATACATCTCCTGATCCTTCTGCTGTAAATCCTGTTCAAAAACCTCCGCCTGTTTCTTTGCCTTAAAATAGTCATCTGTAATATTCAGGCTGATAAGTGTATGCTTGGTCTCCATGGGCTGTCTGCTGTAACCCGGCATAGCACTTAACTCATCCATCTTTTTATTTATATAGGATGCTACTTTCTGAAAATATTCTTCCGATTCATAGCCTCCCAGCGTAATAATCTTACCACCTATGATTACCTTTGCTGTATTTTTGACCGCCATCCGTACGAGCCTCCTGTATCTTCCTTCAATCTGCCCGGAACCCCGGACATTTACTTCATTATACTCGAAAGCAGTCGAAATGTATAGGAATTTTTAAAAAACTTTTACTTTTTTATATTTTTACGCCCTTAACTTCAGTTTTTCTCCGGCATCTGATAGCCCAGATGCTCATACGCAAGCGCCGATGCCATACGTCCTCTCGGCGTACGGTTCAGGAATCCATTCTGCAGCAGATAAGGCTCATACACATCCTCCAGCGTACCGGAATCCTCCCCTATCGCCGCAGCCAAAGTCTCCAGTCCCACAGGACCACCCTGAAAATTCACGATCATAGTCTGAAGAATCCTTCTGTCAATCTTATCCAGACCATACTGATCCACTTCCAGAAGATTCAGCGCAAAACACGCCACATCATAAGTAATCCGTCCATCATACTTCACCTGCGCAAAATCACGAACCCTCTTCAGCAGACGGTTGGCAAGCCTCGGAGTTCCCCTGGATCTCTTGGCAATCTCAGCCGCACCCTTCTCATCAATCTCCACTCCAAGAACCTGAGCAGAACGGATAATGATCGTCTTAAGCTCCTCATGAGTATAAAACTCCAGATGATGCATCACACCAAAACGGTCACGAAGAGGTGCAGACAGAAGTCCTGCCCTGGTAGTCGCCCCCACCAGTGTAAACTTCGGCAGATCCAGACGTATAGACCTGGCAGAAGCTCCCTTCCCGATCATAATATCAATAGCATAATCCTCCATAGCAGGATAAAGGACCTCCTCCACCTGCCTGTTCAGGCGGTGGATCTCATCCACAAACAGAATATCTCCCTCCTGCAGATTATTAAGGATCGCAGCCATCTCCCCCGGCTTCTCAATAGCCGGCCCGGAAGTCACCTTCATATGAACCCCCATCTCATTGGCAATAATCCCCGAAAGAGTAGTCTTACCAAGCCCCGGAGGACCATAAAACAAAACATGATCCAACGCATCATGCCTCTGCTTCGCAGCCTCTATATAAACCTTCAAAGTACTCTTGGTCTTCTCCTGACCAATATAATCATCCAACGTCTGCGGCCGGAGATTCCCCTCCAGAGAAAAATCCTCCTCCGTCACATCCGTAGTTATAATACGTTTCTCCATCTGTTACCCATCCTAACCTATAACAATTCTATAACAATACAGGCAATCCAATCTACCAGAGCGTGAAATCCTGCTTCAGTTAAAAATTCTTCAGTGCAGCCTTCAAAAGACCTTCCACATCATCCGGCGGCACATCCGTAACCTTACGCACCGCCCGAAGCGCATCCGCACTGCTGTATCCCAGCGCAACCAGAGCCTCAACAGCTTCCTGCCTGCCATCCGAAACCTCACCGGCTCCCACTGCTGCCCTCTCCTGCTCATGAGCCAGCTTCAATTCAAACGCATCCTCCAGCTTCATCTTATCCTTCAGCTCAAGAATCAGCTTCTGAGCCGTCTTCTTCCCGATACCCGGAGCCTTCGACAACGTCTTCACATCATCCGAAAGAATTGCAAACCTCAATTCATCCGCCGTAATCCCCGCCAGAACCCCCAGCGCAGCCTTCGGTCCCACACCATTCACGCCAAGAAGCAGCTTAAACATCTGCAGATCATCCTTAGCCCTGAACCCATACAGCTTCATGGCATCCTCTCTCACACTGAAATAAGTATGGACCTTCACATCCTCCCCCATACGAATCTCAGACAAATCTGCCCCCGTCATATATATCTCATAACCAATCCCCCCGGCCTCAACAACCACCGAGCTCTCAGTCATATCCACAGCCATTCCATGAACAAACGCAATCATGATACATCCTCCGTCCCAAATTCATCACTTCCGATTCATCATACCACATCACACCCCATAACGCAAACATATATTCGCGTCCCTTAATCGAACAAAAAGAACTGCCATGCCTTCACACAGCAGTTCTTCCTCCCATTACTGAATAATATGTCTCGGACAAACCTCTTTACAAGCCCCACAATTCGTACACTTACTATAATCAATATGCGCACAGAAATTATCAACCGTAATCGCCCCATTCGGGCAAGTCTTCTCACACTTCTTACATCCGATACAGCCAACCTCACACGCAGAAGTAACAGCCTTACCTTTCGCATGAGAACTACACTGCACAAACGTAGTCTGCTCATAGGGCACAAGCTCGATCAGATGCTTCGGACACTTGGCAACACACTTACCGCAGGCCTTACAAGCCTCCTTATCAACAACCGCCACACCGTTCACAACATCAATCGCCCCAAACGGACAGGCCTTCACGCAGCTTCCAAAACCAAGGCATCCATAAGTACAGGACTTCGCACCGCCACCGGGAATGAAAGCCATCATCTCACAGTCTTCCACACCTGTATACTCATAATTATCCTTCGTCTTCTCACAGGTACCCGCACACTTCACATACGCCACCTGACGGGCAGTCTCCACAACTTCCTGTCCCATGATCGCTGCGATTACTTTTCCGACAGGCTCACCGCCTACCGGACATCCGTTTACAGGTGCCTCACCTTTGGCGATCGCTGCTGCCAGACCATCACAGCCGGGATAACCACAGCCACCGCAGTTATTACCGGGAAGCGCCTCACGAACAGCAACTTCCTTCTCATCCACTTCCACAGCAAACTTCTTACCGGCAACGCCAAGGAAAACACCGATAAAAAGACCTACTGCCGCAACCAGTACAGTTGCCGCGATAATTGCTCCTATATTCATACCAGTCCCCTCCTTAAATCAGTCCTGAAAATCCGAAGAAGGCAATTGCCATCAGTCCGGCTGTCAGCAGAACTGTAGGGAATCCCTGGAAGGATTTTGGAATGTCATTGTATGCGATTTTCTCACGGATACCAGCCATCAGCACGATGGAAATAGTAAAGCCCACTGCTGTTGCAAATCCGTTCACTGTTCCCTGAAGAACATTATACTCTTTCTGCACGTTTGTAAGGGCAACACCAAGAACCGCACAGTTTGTTGTGATCAGTGGAAGATACACACCAAGTGCCTGATACAGGGAAGGCATTGTCTTCTTAAGGAACATCTCTACAAACTGTACCAGCGCTGCGATCAGCAGGATGAATACGATAGTCTGCAGATAAGTCAGGTTCGTAGGAACCAGGATAGCATTGTAAATAATACCTGTCACAAAAGATGACAGTGTAATAACGAAGATGATCGCACCGCCCATGCCGGCTGCTGTCTCAACACTCTTGGAAACACCAAGGAAAGGACAGAGGCCAAGGAACTGGCTGAGGACTACGTTATTTACAATCGCTGAGCTTACAAGTATGATCAAAAGTTCTTTCATAATCCATTACCCCCTTTTTCCCTTACACATGGTATTGCCACAGGCTGCACAGCTTCCGCCGCAATCAGGATTACTTGGATCAATGCCACGTTTGGCTGCACCGATTTTGAATTTGTTCTGTAATGCAGAAAGCGCTGCCAGAACAAAGAATGCTCCGGGTGCCAGGATAAAGATTGTGATCGGTTCATAACCAGCCTTACCTGCTGCAGCATCTGCCAGAGGAAGGATCTGATGTCCGAACAGAGAACCTGCGCCGATCAGCTCACGTACTGCACCGATACAGGTGATACTTAAGGTAAATCCAAGGCCCATACCAATACCATCAAACAGAGAGGCAATCGGTTTATTCTTGGATGCATATGCTTCTGCACGTCCAAGGATGATACAGTTAACTACGATCAGAGGAATATAGATTCCAAGGGAGTCATACAGGCTTGGAATAAATCCCTGTAAAAGAAGCTGTACAACTGTTACAAAGGAAGCAACAACTACGATAAATGCAGGCATACGCACTCTGTCCGGAATAAAGTTTCTCAGAAGAGAGATCATTAAGTTGGATGCTGCAAGGATCACTGTTGTAGTAAGTCCCATTCCGATACCATTGGTTGCAGATGTGGTGATAGCCAGTGTAGGACACATACCAAGCATCAGTACAAAGGTAGGATTTTCTTTGATGATTCCGTTATATAAACGTTCAGCAGGTGTGTTTGGTTTCATCACTGATTTCCCCCTTTCTCATACTGGAATGCACATAATCCGGCATTAACACCGTTTGTCATGGCATTCGTTGTAATAGTGGCACCACTTAACGCATCGATCTGATCATCCGCTGTGGCACCGGTCTTTGTATATTCAAATTTGTCTACGTTCTTATCTTTGAACTGATCCTTAAATGCATCTGTGTTTGCTCTCATACCAAGACCTGCGGTCTCACCGATGGAAAGAATGGAAATTCCATTTAAGGTACCGTCATCCTGGATACCCATTGCAAACTGGATATCTCCGCCGTAACCCTCGGAAGTGGTTACTGTAAATGCATATCCCAGTTCATTGCCTGAAGCATCCTTGGCAAGCATAGTCTCATCTATGGACTGTGCCGCATATCCGTTCTCATCCAGATAAGACTGCATGGCATCCGCATCCACATCCACTGTCTCAAAGCTGTCCGCATCTGCAAATACTGCCTTATACGCATCCTGTTTCGCCTGTGCTTCCTGCTTTGCAATAGGATCTGCCGTAATATCCTGGACTACACCAAGGGCAAGTCCTGCCACCAGTGTGATCACTGTAATGGCTATGGTATCTTTGATAATTCTGTTACTCATGCCTTTTTGCCCCCTTTCCCAAATGCCGGGTGACGAGTCACACGTTCGATCATCGGAACTAACAGGTTGCAGAAAATGATCGCATAGGATACGCCCTCTGCGGAACCGCCAAAGAGACGGAAGACCGCAGTCAGTACACCAAGACAGACACCGTATACATACTGTCCTCTTGGTGTGATCGGTGTTGTGACATAGTCTGTAGCCATAAACCATGCACCAAGCATAAGACCACCGCCGAAGATGTGGCTGAACAGATAGTTCACGTCAAATCCCTTGCCTGTTCCAAGCATGTAAAGGATTACAAATACTGCGAAACTTCCAATATAGGTAAGCGGAATCTTCAGATCGATCACCTTGAAAACCAGAAGGATTGCTGCTCCGATCAGGATCGCAAGGGCAGAAGTCTCACCGATAGTTCCCTGGATATCACCGATAAACATATGTAATACAGATACAGAACTGTCTGTAAATCCATTCTGTTTCAGAGCTGCCAGAGGAGTTGCACCGGATACGGTATCTACCACACCTCTGAAGCTGTCGCTTACTGCGAAGTCTGTCATCTTTCCTGCGAAAGAGATCATCAGGAAACATCTTCCTGCAAGTGCCGGGTTCATGAAGTTCTGTCCCAGACCACCGAAGAGCTGTTTTACAACGATAATCGCAAATGCACTGCCAAGTACAGGCATCCAGAGCGGAATTGATGCAGGCATATTTAATGCAAGTAATAAACCTGTAACAACTGCACTGAAGTCTGTAATTGTGTTCTTCTTATGCATCAGCTTGTCATAAATCCACTCAAAGAATACACTGGAAGCGACGGTGATCACTACTACCAGTAAGGCACGAAGGCCAAAATTATAAATTCCAAACAGTGTGGTCGGCAGAAGCGCCAGTACCACAAGCTGCATGATTTTGCTTGTTGTCATCTTATCCCGGACATGGG
>PPYE01320344.1_pt1 | contig 24625 bp, 21 predicted proteins | sample 1559881 | NCBI WGS metagenome assembly PPYE01 (sample SAMN08240022, study PRJNA423297) | Human gut metagenome, whole genome shotgun sequencing project. | reverse complement strand
CCTTATCAGCCTTTGTCATTACACAGTCTAAAGGCTGATTAATCAAGCCTGTTCTTTTGACGGGAGCATTCATGCCCCGAAATTAAAAGAAATTAAAAAGATTAAGAGCTTAACGATACCCCCCATCAATACCCCGCCGTAAAAATATCCATGTGAACCTGTTCCTTCTCCAATTCATCAACCATCGCCATCGCATAATCCTGCACCGAAATACGACTATTCCCCTCCTTATCAGTAAGCAACCTGTCATTACCCAAACGGAACTGTCCCGTCCTCTTTCCCTTCTCCAGACTCGCAGAAGGCGCAAAGAATACCCAGTCGAAAGCCTCTTCACCCGTCAGCATATCAATATAAACACTCGATAGGGCCTCTACACCGGGACGGATAGAATCGGGTATGCTGCCACTCTCAACCAGACGTGTGCCCGGCACAACAAACAAACTTCCGGCTCCGCCTACCACCAGCAAACGCCTTACATGTGCCTCTTTGGCAGCGTTAATAATGGAGGTATATCCCCTCAACGTATCTTCGTAAATATTCGGATTTTTCCAGCCCGGGTTGTAGGCACTGATCACATATTCGTATCCTTTAAAGGTTTTGGCCAGTTTTTCTTCGTCCATAATATCTTCCTGAACTACTTTCAGCTTGGAATCTTTTATTTTAATCTTTTCAGGATCGCGCACAACGGCCTTTACATGATGCCCTCTCGACAAAGCCTCTTCCAGTATGGCAGAACCCGCAAAACCGCTTGCACCGATAAGTACTACATTCTTTTTCATAACTTTATAATCTTACTGTGTTGATAATAGTACAACAACAAGCGGGAGAGGGGGAAGGTTTAATTTAAAAGAGAAGGATGCGCATAAAGGGATACAACAAAGAGAGGATACCAAAAAAACATATGTACTAGGGATATAAATACCCGTTCGGTGCTGCTTTATTAGTATCCTCAGGACAGATAATTTGTCGAAAAAGATCTGCATATAGCAAATGTTGATAAATCGACGATCTGTCTCACTATTTGGTAAGATGTACTAAAATAACCTTTACTGGAAAGGTATAATAAAGATACGGTTCCTATCCAAAAGTACAATGATAACGCCCTGTTGCAGCGAAAGGTTTAGAGCATGCAGGATAAACACTGTTTTTTATTCGTTGTTAACATAGCTTCTCAATAAGCAACATAACCCCATACCCCCTTACTACCCTTTAACCTGCAAGACAGACGGTTCACCCCCGATTTATTCCGCTTCATCCTTTTTTCGTTTACCCGACGGTAAATACATTTTACCTTTGCCCGCAGTAAATCAAATAATCAACCTATGTTTAAAACCATCGTCCGTTTCTCGTTGCGGAAAAAGCTGTTTGTCGGCTTAATGACGGTTGCGCTGCTGGCAGGAGGTATCTACTCCATGCTCACGTTGCCCATCGATGCAGTGCCCGACATCACTAACAACCAGGTGCAGATTGTAACCGTATCGCCCACGCTTGCCCCGCAGGAGGTCGAACAGCTTATCACCTTTCCCATCGAAGTTGCCATGAGCAATATAATGAACGTAGTCGAAATCCGTTCCGTATCTCGTTTCGGGCTATCAGTAGTCACGGTGGTGTTTAAAGAAAACGTGCCCACCCTCGATGCCCGGCAGCTTATCAACGAACAGATACAAACCGTAGCAGGCGAGATACCTCCCGAACTGGGAACCCCCGAACTGATGCCCATCACTACCGGACTGGGCGAAATATACCAGTATGTGCTTACCGTTGCCCTCGGCTACGAACATAAATATGATGCGATGGAACTGCGTACCATACAAGACTGGATTGTGAAAAGACAACTCTCAGGCATTCCCGGCATTGTAGAGATAAACAGCTTCGGAGGTTACCTCAAGCAGTACGAAGTGGCCGTAGACCCCGATGCCCTCTACTCACTCAACATCACCATCGGCGAAGTGTTTGAGGCCCTGAGCCGCAACAACCAGAACACGGGCGGCAGCTACATCGAAAAGGCCGGACGCGCCTACTACATACGATCGGAAGGAATGATAACCCAAATATCAGACATTGAGCAGATTGTAGTGACCAACCGCAACGGCATCCCCGTACACATCAGCGACGTAGGTAAAGTAGGCTTCGGATCGCCCAAACGCTTCGGAGCCATGACCATGGACGGCAAAGGCGAGTGTGTAGGCGGCATTGCCATGATGCTTAAAGGAGCCAATGCAAACATCGTAACCCGCGAACTGGAAGCCCGGGTAGAGAAAGTACAAACCATCCTGCCCGAAGGCATCAGTATCGAACCCTACCTCAACCGTTCCGATCTCGTAACGCGCAATATATCGACCGTAATTTTCAATCTTGTCGAAGGAGCCATTATCGTGTTTATCGTGCTTATCGTGTTCCTGGGCAACTTCCGCGGCGGGCTTATCGTAGCATCCGTCATTCCACTTTCCATGCTTTTTGCCTTTATAATGATGCGTATTTTCAATGTCTCGGCCAACCTCATGAGCCTCGGAGCCATCGACTTCGGTATTGTGGTAGACGGTTCTATCGTTATTGCCGAAGGCATACTTGCCCACCTCTACAGCAGGCAGTTCCGCGGCAAAACCCTTACCCGCAAAGAGATGGACGAAGAGGTAGCCACAGGAGCATCGGGAGTAGTACGCTCAGCCACGTTTGCCGTGTTTATCATCCTTATCGTATTTTTCCCCATACTCACCCTCACAGGCATCGAAGGCAAATACTTTACACCGATGGCGCAGACACTCGTGTTTTGTATTATCGGTGCGCTCATCCTCTCGCTTACCTATGTGCCCATGATGGCCTCGCTGTTTCTCAAACGCCACATAGACCCCCGGCCTACGCTGGCCGACCGCTTTTTCGGCCGTCTCAACCGCGTGTACCAAAAAGCACTTGCCTTTTGCATGCGTTTCAGGTGGGGAACCATTGCCGCCGCTTTCGTTGCGCTTGCCTTCTCGCTCTACCTGTTTACCCGCCTCGGGGCCGAGTTTATCCCTACGCTCGACGAGGGCGACTTTGCCATGCAAATGACCCTGCCCGCAGGAAGCTCGCTCACACAGAGCATCGAAGTGTCTGACGAAGCCGAACGCATACTCATGCAGACATTTCCCGAAATAAAACATGTTGTTGCCAAAATAGGTACGGCCGAAGTGCCCACCGACCCCATGGCTGTAGAAGATGCCGACATCATGATTGTGATGAAACCCTTTGGCGAGTGGACAAGCGCATCGAGCCGTGCCGAAATGGTAGATAAGATGAAAGAAGCCCTCGACCCCCTGGGCGACAGGGCCGAGTTTAATTTCAGCCAGCCCATACAGTTGCGTTTTAATGAACTGATGACGGGTGCGAAAGCCGATATAGCCGTTAAGCTTTTCGGCGAAGATACCGAAGAACTCTACCGCAAAGCCCGCGAAGCAGCCACCTACATCGAGCAGGTTCCCGGTGCGGCCGATGTGCTTGTAGAGCAAACGATGGGTCTTCCGCAACTTGTTATTACCTACCATCGCGACAAAATAGCCCGTTACGGCATCAATATCGAAGAGCTCAACACCATTGTGCGCACCGCCTATGCAGGGGAGGTGAGCGGGGTTGTTTTTGAGAACGAACGCCGTTTCGACCTCGTTGTAAGGCTGGACCAGGAAAAGGTGGCCGACCTCAATACCGACAAGCTTTTTGTACGTACCATAGAGGGCATACAGATACCCGTAAGCGAGGTAGTGGGCATAAAGCTCGTTAACGGCCCGTTGCAGATAAACCGCGACCAGACCAAACGCCGCATTGTAATTGGTGTAAACGTAAGGGATGCCGACATACAGCAGGTTGTAAACAATATACAGGAGGTAATTGACCGTAATGTCACCCTCCCGCCCGGCTACTATTTTGAGTATGGCGGACAGTTTGAGAACCTGCAAAACGCCATCAAAACCCTCACCATCGTTATTCCCGTAGCCCTGCTGCTTATCCTGCTGCTGCTCTTTTTTGCTTTTAGGAGCCTCACCTACACATTTGTGGTGTTCTCTACCGTGCCCCTCTCACTTATCGGCGGCATCATGGCCCTGTGGCTGCGCGGGTTGCCGTTCAGCATATCGGCTGGGGTAGGGTTTATTGCACTCTTTGGCGTGGCTGTGCTCAATGGTATACTTATGATTAATCATTTTAACGACATACGCAAACAAACCATGTATCCGCTTTCGACCAACCGCATTATAGCACGGGGCACACCACACCTGCTGCGTCCTGTGTTCCTTACCGGGCTGGTAGCCTCGCTCGGGTTTGTGCCGATGGCTATAGCCACCTCTGCCGGGGCCGAAGTGCAACGCCCGCTGGCAACCGTAGTAATCGGGGGGCTTATTGTCTCCACCGTGCTTACGCTCCTCATTATCCCCCTGTTCTACCGCATTGTTAACTCTGTGGTGGCGTGGAGGCAGCGCAGGAAGAGTGCCCGGCTATTGCCCCTTATATTGCTTGCCCTGCTGCTTCCTGCAACGGCACAGGCACAGCAACGCGTTACCCTGGACGAAGCCCTCGAAATAGCCCGTACCCACCACCCCCGTATCAAAACGGCCGATGCATCGGTGCGCCAGGCAAAGGCCGGACGTGGTGATATTGTAGAACTGGCCCCTACATCGTTCAGCTACTCGTGGGGGCAACTCAACGGCGAAGTTAAAAAAGACAGGGAGATGGAGATAAGCCAGAGCCTCGGCTCGCTGTTGACACCTTTCTATAAAAACACACTGGTAAACCGCCAAGTGCAAACAGGCACTTACTACCTGCAAATGGTGGAGAAAGAAGTCACTGCCGAAGTAAAACGTGCATGGGCCTACTACCAGTATGCCTGTAACATGTATGCCATGTACCGCGGACAAGACGAACTGGCTGCCCGGCTCAAAGCCATCGGCGAGTTGCGCTACGAACAGGGTGATATAACATTGCTCGAAAAGAATATGACTACCACTATGGCTGCCGACCTTTACAACCGCGCTTTCCAGGCACGCGAAGAGCTTGCAGTGGCACGCAACAGGTTTGTATGGAGCTGCTATGCCGATGCTCCCATCGAACCTGCCGACACCACACTGGCCCTTTTCCATACCGATATTTCCGAAAGAATACCCTCGCAGGTACATACCGGATATTTCCACAGCCAGGCCGATGAGCAGCGCGCCATGCTCAACGTAGAGCGTAGCCGCTTCTTTCCCGAACTCTCGTTCGGATATGTGAGGCAAAACATACTGCCCCTCAAAAACCTCGATTCGTGGATGGTCGGCGTGTCTTTTCCGCTATTCTTCTTCCCGCAGCAAAGCAAAGTGAAACAAGCTAAGATAGCAGCATTCGCCGCCACTACACAGGCCGATGCAAATGTAAGGGAACTCAACAATCGCATTGCCGAACTCAGGGCTGCCCTGCGACGGCACAGCGAGAGCCTGCGCTTTTATACCTCCTCGGCACTGGCCGAAGCAGACCAGCTTGTAAAAGCAGCCACCCTGCAACTGGAACACAGCGAAACAGATATTTCGGACTTCATACAAGCCGTGAATGCCGCACGCGAGATACGCAGCAGCTACATCGAAACCGTGTACCAGTACAATGTAGCAGCCCTCGAATACGAGCTTTACAGTGAATAACCATGCACCTCTTGTACATCATTATACATATATAATATTACCATTATGAAAATCAGAAAGAAAACAAGTATATTTTTGCTGCTCACCACCCTGTGTGCCTGTAGCGGCAACACCCCAAACGAACAAACATCGGCCGAAAGAGAAGCAAAGACCCCCGTCATCGCCCGGGAGATGGCGGCAACAGACGACGAGCCCGAAACCGATGCCGTGACATCGGCTACAGCAAAGCCCAATCAAGTATCGTTCAACGGAACCCTCGTTATACCTCCCGACCGGATGGCTACTGTTACCCTTACCCTGGGTGGTGTCATTAAAAACAGCACCCTGCTGCCAGGACTTTACGTGCAGAAAAACGCCGTAATAGCCACCCTCGAAAACCCCGAGTTTATAGAGTTGCAACAGGTGTGGCTCGAAAGCAGCGCACAGCTTGAATACCTCGAAGCCGAGTACAAACGCCAGCAGGTACTCTCTACCCAGCAGGCCGCCTCGCAGAAGAAATTCCAGCAAAGCAAAGCCGAATACCTTTCGATGAAAATCCGCCACGAAGCCGCCGCCGCACAACTGTCGCTATTGGGTGTTTCGGTAGCCGATCTGCGCGAGAACGGCATACAACCCCTGTTGAAGGTAAAAGCCCCCATCGGCGGTTATATCAGCAACATCGACATAAACACAGGCCGCTACATAAACCCCGGCGAGCCGCTTTGCGAAATCATCGACAAAAACCATACACTGCTCAAACTCACGACCTACGAAAAAGACCTGGCAGGCATGCAAACGGGTACACCCGTTGAGTTTCGCGTAAACGGCATGCGGAACCAGGTTTTTACGGCCACCATCATTTCCATAGGCCAACGGGTTAACGAAGTGAGCCGCTCACTCGATGTCTATGCCCGCGTAAACGAAACCAACCAGCAATTTCGTCCCGGCATGTATGTAACGGCGCGGCTTGTGAATAAATAAGTTTTTGCGTATGTTTGCATACAGCATGAAAGCAGGAAAAAACATACCGGCCGATAAATACCTATTGTTTATCTTCCTTATCTCCGTGGCAGTGGCATTGCTCATACACTTTCCCGAGCTTATTTCGCTCTTCGACCACCTCGAAGGGCATCAGCTTTTTCCCGGTATGCAGTTTGCCCAGGTAGCCAGCGAAGTGTTGTTTGCATTCCTCTCGCTCATTATCCTGTTTGTAATCAATACAGCCCTTTTCCATTTTAACCGTCCCGACATAAAAATAACCTACAGGCAGCTTATCCTCTCATTCCTGATAACCGTGCTGCTCAGTACCCTGCTTGCCAAATCGTTTGTGTGGCTGCACCACCTGTTTGGCATACCCGTTATCGAATCCATGATGCACCACTACCTGCACCCCTTCCGCGACTTTATTATAAGCTGCGTGGTTACCGGAGGCAGTTATTTTATCTACCTCATACGCCGCCAGCAACACGTTATTATCGAAAACCAGCAGTTGCATGCCGAAAACATACTCAGCCAGTACGAAGTACTTAAAAACCAGCTCAACCCCCACATGCTTTTCAACTCGCTCAACACCCTGCAATCGCTCACCCGCGAAAACCAGCAGAAAGCACAGGAGTACATCAGCGAACTGTCGCGCGTGTTGCGCTATACCCTGCAAGACAACCAGTCGCAATGCGTAAGCCTGCACGACGAAATGAAATTTGTATCAGCCTACAGTTTCCTGCTCAAAATGCGGTACGAAGACAACCTCGTGTTTCAGTTTGATGTCGACAAGGCACTCGGTTCCCTCTTACTTCCGCCCATGTCGCTACAGGTACTTATCGAAAATGCAGTGAAACACAATGAGATAAGCACCCGCCGCCCCCTTACCATACGTATATATACCGACAGCCGCGAGTACGTATCCGTATCAAACACCGTACAACCCAAACTCACCGCAACGGCAGGTACAGGCATCGGCCTGGCCAACCTTGCCAAACGCTACCGGCTGTTGTTCGACCGTGACATACACATATCCGAAGGAGAAGAGTTTACCGTCAGCATACCTTTAATACGCCAGGCCCCATGAAAACAGTTATCGTAGAAGACGAAAAAGCAGCCGTACGCAACCTCACAGCCCTGCTTCGCGAGGTAAGGCCCGACACCGAAGTTATTGCCACCCCCGACAGCATCAACAGCACCATCGAGTGGTTTTCGGCCCACCCCATGCCCGATGTCGTGTTTATGGATATACACCTGGCCGATGGCTCTGCCTTCGAAATATTTGAGCACATACACATAACCTGTCCCATCATCTTTACTACTGCTTATGATGAATACGCCCTGCGCGCGTTTAAAGTAAACAGTATCGACTACCTGCTCAAACCTATTGATAAAGAAGATATGGAAAACGCCTTGGCAAAGCTCGAACGCCTGCACGGGGCAACCGAAACAGGGCGGCACACCTTTCACGACAGCACCCTCGAACAGCTTATGCTTTCCCTGCGGCGCACGGAGGGCTACCGCACACATTTCCTTGTTCCGGGCAGGGGCGACAAGTTGCTTCCCGTCACGGTAAGTACTATCCGCCTGTTTTACATCAAAGAAGGCATAGTCAAAGCCGTGCTTACCGATGGTACGGAATACTCTTTCAGTCAAACCCTCGACGAGCTGGCCGACTGTCTCGACCCTGTCTTGTTTTTCCGTGTAAACCGCCAGTTCCTGCTCTCTCGGGAAGCTATCCGCGACATTGACCTGTGGTTTAACAACCGCCTCTCCATCAATCTTCATTATGCCGTTACCACAGAAAAAATCATCATCAGCAAAACCCGCGTCAGGGATTTTAAAGAGTGGTTTGCGGGCAACAGGTAATACCCCGTCTTCCTGAAAAAATCACCTGTTTTCAACCACATAGCCCGCTACGCTCCTTCAAATAAACTGGTAGCTAAACAAAAAATAAGACTAATTTATCTCAGAATAAAATTCAAAACAGTTTCTTAATCTTGTTTATTATTTATATTTTTACGGTAATTGTTCAACCCATAATATTGAAACTGAGTTGCGTATGAAGACACATGAGTATCAGGCAAAAGATCTTTTTGCATCGTATGGCATCCCGGTAGAGAAGCATATTCTTTGCCGCACTGCGGACGAAGCCCTGCAAGCCTACGACACCCTCTCTATGCCCACTGTAGTAGTAAAAGCGCAGGTGCTTACCGGAGGACGCGGAAAGGTGGGAGGCGTGAAGCTGGCCCGCAGCCGTGAGCAGGTAGCCGCTTATGCTGCCGGTATCCTCGGTATGAACATCAAAGGCTTTGAGGTAGAAAAAATACTTATCAGCGAAGCTGTCTCCATCCGCTCGGAGTACTACGTGAGTTATATCGTAGACCGAAACAGTAAATCGGTCATGCTGATGATGAGCCCCGACGGCGGTATGGACATCGAAAAAGTGGCTGCCGAAACTCCCGACCGGATTTACAAATTCACCATCGACCCCCTCACAGGTGTGCCCGATTACCTGGCCCGCCGCTTTGCCTTTGCCCTGTTCAGCGACATGCAGCAGGTAAACCCCATGGCCACGCTCCTTCAAAACCTCTACCGCCTTTTTGTGGAGAAAGACAGTTCGCTGGCCGAAATCAACCCCCTTGTACTCACCGACAGCGGCAACCTCGTAGCTATCGACGCCAAAATGACGTTTGATGATAATGCCTTGTACCGCCACGACGATATACTGGCTCTTTTTGAACCGACTCCCGAAGAGAAAGTCGAAACCGAAGCCAAAGAGAAAGGATTCAGTTATGTAAGGATGGACGGCAACATCGGCTGTATGGTAAACGGGGCGGGGCTTGCCATGGCCACGATGGATATGATACGCCTCTACGGGGGCAACCCGGCCAACTTCCTCGACATCGGCGGCAGTTCCAACCCCGACAAGGTGATCGAAGCGATGAAACTATTACTGAGTGATAGTCAGGTAAAAGTAGTGCTTATCAACATTTTCGGGGGCATCACCCGTTGCGATGATGTAGCTACCGGACTGCTGAAAGCTTTTGAACAGATCAATACCGAAATACCCGTCGTAGTGCGCCTCACCGGAACCAACGAAACCGAAGGCCGCGCATTGCTCAGTGGTACGCGCTTTCTGGTAGCCGAAACCATGGGCGAAGCCACACAGATGGCTGTTGATATTACCAATTAACCAAAAAAATTAAACATACCTATATACCATGAGTATCCTTATAGATAAATCCACCCGGCTCGTCGTGCAGGGTATCACAGGACGCGACGGAAGTTTCCACACCGGAAAAATGAAAGACTACGGAACCAACATCGTTGCGGGTATCTCTCCCGGAAAGGGGGGCATGCGCACGATGGACATCCCTGTGTTCAACACCGTGCATGATGCCGTGCAGCAGGAAGGTGCGAATACATCCATCATCTTCGTTCCCGCCCGTTTTGCCGCCGACGCCATGATGGAAGCCGCCGACGCAGGCATCAGGCTGATTATCTGCATCTCCGAAGGCATCCCCACGCTTGATGTCGTGAAAGCCTACCAGTTCATCCGCGAAAAAGGTGCACAACTGATCGGCCCCAACTGTCCCGGCCTGATCTCTCCCGGCAAATCACTGGCCGGAATACTCCCTGCACAGATATTTCAGGAGGGTAATGTGGGCATCATCAGCCGCAGCGGTACACTGACTTACGAGGTGGTTTATCACCTTACACGCAGTGGCATGGGGCAGTCTACCGCCATCGGCATGGGAGGCGATCCCGTTGTCGGCCTTTACTTTTGCGACCTGCTCGAAATGTTTGAGAAGGACAGCCAGACGGAGTCTATCGTGATGATCGGCGAGATCGGCGGCAATGCGGAAGAGATGGCGGCAGAGTATATCCGTCAGCATGTAAGCAAGCCGGTTGCTGCGTTTATAGCGGGGCAGTTCGCCCCTCCGGGCAAGCAGATGGGGCATGCGGGAGCGATTATTGCCGGGGGGCAGGGAACGGCTGCCGGGAAGATCGAGGCGCTGGAAGCGGCCGGGGTGCGGGTGGCGAAAGAGCCTTCGCAGATACCGGGGTTGCTGGGGTAGAGGGTGTGTTAGGTAAAGGGGGATAAAGATTTTCATCCGGGGCATGAATGCTAATGTCGTTAACTTAGGGATTTCAAGGTATTTTAAACAAAGGGGGGATAATAAAAGAATAGTAGTAGGTAAAGGGCTGGAAGCCCGTTCGATTCCAGCCTGGGGTTTCAACCCCAGGTAAGGATAGCCCCTAAAAGGAGTTCTGACAGAACGACACGAGACTATATTCGCGTCGTGCCTACAGCACTCCTTGTTGGGGTATTTTTGTACCCAGGGTTGAAACCCTGGGCTAGAATCGGATGGGCCTTCAGCCCTTTTCTTTGCTCTTTTATCCGGGGCATGAATGCTCCCGGCAAACGGAAAAGCGGGATAAATCCCTTGTTAGACTTTGTATTCACATAGTAGTTTCCGCATGGTTCAGCCGGAACGGCTGTTAATCTTGGTAGCCCGGTTGGCTTTAGCCCCGGGGTGACAACACGCCGCAGGGAGTGCGTGCTGAAAGTACGCCATATCCTTATAATATGCTGTATATCAGGAAGATTACATACCTTCGGCATGTAGGCTGATGATTGTACTTAGTTATCCCGAAGCTGAAGCAACGGGCTACCAATATTAACAGCCGTTCCGGCTGAGCCATGCGGGAATAGCCTCGATGCCGCAGGATAAGGGATTTGTCCCATCCTCTTTTTTGCTGAGAGCATTTATGCCTCGGGTATTAAACAGAAAAATTTCTTAGGTTCGCAACATCCGCCCCATCATCCCCCATGATAATAAATACAATCTGTCAAAACTATCATTCCGTCAAATCACCCCCTCTATAAATCGCCTGTATCGGATAAAGATGTAGCCTCCTGATCTCTACTCAATTCTCATTAATCGCAAGATTATCATATAGAAACAAAAATGCTCTATTAACAATCAACTTAATCCTATTCTGTCAAAAATAAAATCATTACTTATTCATATCTAATTATTCTGTGGCAAGAAAGCTTTCCTATTATTCCCACTTCAACACCCCAACCAGACATTAAATGTTATAATTTTTCATCCTTTTTAACCCCCTTTCTTATGAGTCCGACGATAAGAGTTTATGAGTCCGACCGTAAAATCTTACGGTCGGACTCATAAACTCCCGCGATAGGCACATTTACCTCCAATTTACCCACTTACAAATCGTTACTTTTGGGTATAAAAAAGGGGGTAAAACTACGAAATTATCACATTTCCAGCCTTCCGCTTCCTCCCGTTCGGGCAAAAAAGCGGGAGGGTGAGTAAGTATAAATAGGAATTTTAAAGCATTTAGATATTTATATATCCAAATTAGTTGATAAATGTTATTTGCTTTAAACCCTTCGAATTCGAGAGGTTTAAAAGTAGGATTGTATATAATCTCCCAAACACCGAGATACTCAATCGTGTTTCTGTTGAGCATCCTTTCTCCTCTTTATCCCCAGCCCCCTTACAAACTCAGCCCCGGCAAAAAGTTTTAAAAACCTGGGAGACGTGCGGAAAGAAATGCTCTTCACCTTAATACTTTCCGCCCTGATCTCCGTTTCGTCCTCTACGCGGCGGCTTTGGGCAACTACAGAGAAAGTTCCCAGTCCGTCGATGGTTACGTTCTCGCCATTCAGCAGGCGGTTGGCGATGGCGTAGGTAAGCATTTTTACATTCGCTTCAATCTCCGCCTTTTTTACGGGTGAGGGGTTAATGTCTCTCAGTAAATCGTCGAGTGTTGCATTTCCGATAGGTTGTACTTTCGGATAAAGGGTAGGCTTCTTTCCGTCTTTGGGATTGATGTTATCCCGTAGTTTTCTCATTTCATACCTGATGGGCATACTGTTTTCTCCTTATTAGTTTAGTTTAGTAATGTTCTGTAGGCAGGGTTGGCATCCGGCCCTTGGTAATTAGGTGTTTAGCCCTTAGTGGTTAAGCAATCAGGGCTTGATACATAAGGCTTTTTCCCTTTCAGCATAGTTGTTATACTGTACAGTGTATTGCGTTTACACTGTACAGTGTAGCAGTGATACACTGTACACCCTAGAGTGATTACACTGTACAGTGTAGAATCAGTATACTGTACAGTGTAGCTATTTTCTATATTGCCCTGCAAAGATAAGCTGCCCTGTTAAAATACACAAGTATGCAGGGCAGGAAACCTAATTCATATAGGCTGGATGGGGGTTATTGCACAGGTTGGAGTTCTGTTATCATCCTTTTTATCCTACCACTTGTTTAAGTTGAAGATTTAAGTAGGCGTACAAGGAAAATATTGTAAATTTGCAGGCAAAAAACAGGATGCCGCATATATCAGACAAAATAAAGTTTACGTTGCACGAAGCTGCCGGGGGGCTGAAACTGCTTAATGGCGATTTCTACATCTATGGGGGAGCAGCCCTGGTGCTCTCAGGCATCGATATAGGCGAAACCGGAGATATTGATATTCTTACTACGTCTGCCCACTCGGATTTGCTCAAAACAGTTTGGGCCGACAAGCTGATAGCTGTTGCCGGGAAGAAGGAATCGGAACTTTTCCGCTCTGCCTTTGCCCAATACAGGTTTCTGGATATGATGGTCGAGGTATCGGGCGATCTGGAAATCTGCAAGGATAATGTGTGGCAGCCTGTCCTTATCCATCAGTATGATACAATCCAGATAGGAGATTTACCTGTAAAAGTGCCTACGGTGGAAGAGCAGATACGCCTCCTCCGCCTCTTCGGACGCACAAAAGATTTGCAAAGACTAACCCTAATCGAGAATTTTCGCATACCCCCACCGTAGAGACGCATATTTGCGTCTCCCAAAACCAAACCCCAAATTATTTATCCTTTACCAACCCCAAATGCAATATCGGGAAAGGCTTCCCCATACCATCCACCTCATCCCGCGAAACCAGTGCAAACCCCATCTTATAATAAAACCCTGCGGCCTGTTCGTTCTGCTCATTCACATCTACAATGTCTACCCCGAGTTCGTCAATCGCATACATCACCAGACACTTTCCCAATCCCTTTCCCCGTTGGCCGGGATGGATAAAAAGCATTTCGAGTTTGCTGTGTTCAATGCCTATAAAAGCAGTGATAGCGCCTTTATCATCTTTCAGGCAATAAAGTTCGGCAGCCTGTAATGCCTGGTTACGCACCATTGGTTTGAAGAAAAGAATATCTTCTTCGGTTAGAAACGTGTGGGTAGCCCGTACGGATGCTTCCCACAACCGGGTAATCTCATCATAATCTGCCTCAGAGGGGCGATATATCTTGTTATTTTCCATATTTTATAGTTGGGTATAGGCGTATTTAATTTTCAACTTTCAACTTTCAATTTTCAACTCACACAACCACCGCCACCACAAAGAAAAGAATAAGTGCGATAAGCATAAAGAAAGTATTGATAAAAAACAGGGCAGTAGCTTTTAAATTAGATACGGCACGGCTTTCTCCATAAAAGTTGCGGTTGGCACGGAAAAAGAAAAAGGTGATATAGAATATACCGATGAGGGTAATGAAATCGTTTAGATCGTCCCAGCCCAGCCAGTCTTCAAACACATAACTCAGTATGGTGAGGGCGGCAATTACCAACAGGAAAAGGGAGAAAAAGTGGAGGGTAAACACGCCGCTGTCAAAGTAATACCACTTTTTCTTATTGTGGAACAGCCAGAGGAAGAAAGCAAATACGGGCATGTAAAGGAAGAGTACCTTCGGAAGATTGTCTTCAATAAACCGGTTGATCTTTGTTTGCTGACTTTCGCTTCCGGCTTTTTCTTTTACGAAGAATTTAAACTTCTTACCATAGTATTTACCTTGCGAAATACGTTCGGACTCGGGGCGCGAGTAGTGTATAGAATCCAGTTGGGAGATGGAGCTTACCCAGCCGTAGTCCAGTATCGGGTCAACGGTAGGTTTTTCTTTTTCGCCTTCCTTATTTTTGGGGGCAGAACGAAAGTAGATATAGTCGGCATCATCGATCGGGCTGATCTCGACTGCACGCTTTTTGGGAGTTTCTATTACACCCTCGGGTTTGGGGTTGACGAGTGAGTCGATATACTCCATCAACACAGGTATAAAAAAGGCCATGAAACTGGCAAAGAGGTATAGCTTAACGGGGTTGACGTAAGATTTGCGACGTCCGGCCAGATATTCTTTGGTCAGCTTTCCGGGAGATGTGAACATGTCGCGTGTGGTGCGCCAGAATGAGTTGTCGTAGTTGACAAAACTCGTGATAAAGTCGGCAAACAGGGCGTAGAAAGTTTTGCGTGTCTCCGTATTCTTTTGTCCGCATTCGGGGCAGAAGGTTTTGGGTACTTCCGCACCGCAGTTCTGACAGGTTTTATCGTCTCGTAGTTTTTGCTTTTTCATAAAGGGAGTTCTGCTCGGAAGCAAAATTAACAATTATTTTTGTTTCCGGGCAAAGATATGCGTAATATGTGCGTATGCTTATTCCCTTGCCCTGTTGTATTTATTCTTATCCTCCTCCGTAATTTCGCGCACCACCCTACACGGATTGCCTACCGCAATCACCCCCGAGGGTATATCTTTGGTTACAATGCTGCCCGCACCGATCACCGTATTATCGCCGATGGTTACGCCCGGCATCACGGCAACGTGTGCACCAAACCACACATTATTACCCACCTTGATAGGGTAGGCATATTCCAGTCCCTTGTTTCTCTGTTCGGCATCGAGTGGATGTCCGGCAGTGTAGAATCCGCAGTTAGGGGCAATAAATACATTATCGCCGAAAGTTACCTTTGCACCGTCGAGGATAACGAGGTTCATGTTGGCAAAGAAACCTTCGCCGATTTCGATATTATACCCATAGTCGCAATAGAAAGGAGGTTCGATGAGGAATGACTTTCCGGTTTTGGCCAAGAGCTTTCTCATTATTTCCTCACGCCGGGCGGCCTGGTCGGGATGGGTGGTGTTGTACTCGAAACACATTATTTTACACTGATGGCGGTCGGCCAGTATGGAGTCGTCATAATTGGCATCGTACAGGAGGCCGCGGGCGGCTTTTTCTTTTTCGGTCATGATTGTAATATTATTGGGTTAATATCTTGTTTTATCCTTTATCTCCTCATAATAAGCTTCTACACCTATCTCTTTCATACGCTGATTAATGGCAAAAGAGCGTTTGTATAAATGTTCATCAAACCCGGTGTTATGGCAGGGGAAGGCGTCGCACTCGAAACAAAAGTCAATGCCTTTGTCTTCGTGGCAGGCCCTCACGTTGCAGTTTTTGAACAACTTGCACTTCTCTTTCCGGCAACCACCACATTGTCCCTGTGAAAGCAGGGCGAGGAACTCTTTAAAGTCGGGGTATTTGGCAAAAGCAGGTTCACCGAGCAGGGTTACAAAACGTTCGGCATATACATCAAAATTGCCGAGAGATTGTTTGAGGCTGTTGCTGAGGTGGCTTATATCACCGTCGCGGAAGGCGAAGCATTTGCCGCAATGGAGCCCGCAGGGGGCAAGACGGTGTTTTATGGTGTTGTAATCCATGATTGGGGTGTTTGAAATTTCTCAACTAAGGCATGAATGCGATTTGGCGGGGTGAGTATTCTAAACGCCGCAGGCGTAAGATTATGTATAACCGTACGCAAACGCAGTGCAGCTTACGGACAGATGATGACACAAAAAAAAATCTAAGCCCCGCGAAGGGGCGGCATCATGATAATCTCACCCCTTGCGGGGTTCATGTATAGTGTCGCCTGCCTCTCCGTAAGCTGCACTGTGTTTGCGTACGGTTATGCATAATGTAGCCATTGCATGGCTTAAAAAGCTTATCCTGCAACATCACCATTTATTTCCCGTCCCAATGGTATTCTTTTAAGCTAAGACGCAAATATACCTCTCTACTTTATTGCTCTCAAATCCTTCTTCAAGTAAACCATATCCACAAGCTGTATCCCTTCCTCAATCATAACATGATCATAATTATCCGTAAAAAAGTTCTTGAGGCGGTGAGATAACTCAAACCCGCACCCCCCGTAAAATGCCATCATACTCGGAGCTTCGCCCGTGCCTACAAGCATTGTTTTATAATCCTTTTTATAAAGATCGGAAATGAAGCCGATCAACGCCCTGCCGTAGCCTTTACCCTGATCTTTTTCGTAGGTCGCTATGTTTTTCAGTTCGCAGGTATCGCTATCTATCGGCAGTACAACGCAAACACTTTTCAAATCATCATCATACAAAGCATACAAATCTCCGTCGTGCAAATACCTGTCTATCATATCTTCCCCTTCGTCTGCCAGGAGCAACAGGTCGAGGAATTGTTTCTTGTTTTCGGTAATCTTTTCTATTCTCATTGTCTTTTTTTGATTTAACTGATTAATCGGGTTGTATATAACTTTCAACCCTGCTGATTGGTGCATCTGTGGCAAATTTAGTAAATATCCTTGAAACGTGCAGGGTTATCTGCTTAAATCTCAGTTTTTACCAATTTCCATGTTTTGCTTTAACAAAATCCTTAAATGTAATATTTCTGACACATTATTCAGAAAAATAATGTATATATTTGATATCCGCCTTTGGCGTAACCTTGAAATCTTTAGCCGGCGCTTGCCGGTGAACGATCCGCTCTTTATCAGTTTTAAACTAAATAAATTCCGCAATGAAAGAAAAGATCGCACAGCTAAATGCCCTGAACCACCAGGCCGAACTGGGTGGGGGAGAAGAACGTATCAGAAAACAGCACACCGCAGGCAAGCTCACCGCCAGGGAGCGTATCGAACTGCTGCTCGAAAAAGGTACATTTGTAGAGATCGACAAGTTTGTAACACACCAGTGCCACGACTTCGGACTGGAAAAACAACGCCCGCCCGGCGATGGGGTGGTAACGGGGTATGGAATCATCGGAAACCGCACGGTATTTGTCTTTGCACAGGATTTTACTGTGTTTGGCGGCGCACTGTCCGAAACATACGCGCGTAAAATCTGCAAGATCATGGATATGGCCATGAGCGTGGGCGCGCCTGTCATCGGGCTTAACGACTCGGGCGGGGCACGCATACAGGAGGGTGTGCGGTCGCTGGCCGGATATGCCGAGATATTCCTGCGCAACTCGCTGGCATCGGGCGTGATACCGCAGATCAGCGCCATTATGGGACCGTGTGCGGGAGGAGCCGTTTACTCGCCTGCGCTCACCGACTTTATCTTTATGGTGAAAGAGAGCAGTTATATGTTTATCACCGGGCCCGAAGTGGTGAAAAGCGTAACGCAGGAAGAGGTGACGAAAAACGAACTCGGCGGCAGCGAAGTACATACAACCCGTTCGGGGGTGGCTCATTTTGCGGCAGACAATGATATGGACTGCATTATGAAGATACGCGAGCTGATGTCGTTCCTGCCCAATAATAACATGGAGGAACCGCCTTTTATCCCTACTACCGACAGCCCCAACCGGATAGACCCGCAGCTCGACCTGCTTGTCCCCACCAATCCCAATCAACCCTATGACATTAAAGAATTGATTGTGTCCGTGGCCGATGACGGTAATTTCTTTGAAGTGCAGGAAGAGTATGCCAAAAATATCGTAATCGGCTATATCCGCCTCAATGGAAAAACGATAGGTGTAGTGGCCAACCAGCCTGCCGCACTGGCGGGAACGCTCGATATTAACGCATCGGTAAAGGCTGCGCGGTTTGTACGTTTCTGTGATGCCTTCAACATACCGCTGCTTACACTGGTTGATGTGCCCGGCTTCCTGCCCGGCGTGAACCAGGAGTACGACGGCATTATCCGCAACGGCGCCAAGCTGCTTTATGCCTACTGTGAGGCTACTGTGCCCAAGGTAACACTGATTACCCGCAAGGCTTACGGTGGGGCATATGATGTAATGAGTTCCAAGCACATACGGGGTGATATAAATTTTGCTTATCCTACGGCAGAGATCGCCGTGATGGGGCCCGACGGAGCTGTAAATATCCTGTTCCGCAAAGAACTGGCTGCTGCCAAAGACCCCGAAGCGCGGCGCAAGGAGTTGCAGGACGATTATCGCGATAAGTTTGCCAATCCCTACCGGGCTGCCGAGCTGGGTTATGTAGATGAGGTGATCGAACCTTCGTCCACCCGTCCGAGGCTGATACGCAGTTTTGAGTTGCTGGCCAACAAGCGGCAGACGAATCCGCCGAAGAAACACTCTAATTTACCACTTTAAAACACTTGCCTTATGATAAAAAAAGTATTGGTAGCAAACCGCGGGGAGATTGCCATGCGCATTTTCCGCACATGTCGGGTAATGAAAATACCTACTGTAGCGATATATACCCATGTTGACCGGGGTGCTTTGCATGTACGTTATGCCGAGGAGGCTTACTGTATTTCGGAAGATGAAAACGATACGTCGTACCTGAAACCCGACCTTATCCTCGAGATTGCGAAAAAGACGGGGGCGGCTGTTCATCCGGGTTATGGTTTCCTGTCGGAGAATGCCGGATTCGCCCGCCGTTGCGAGGAAGAAGGCATTATCTTTATCGGCCCCAGTGCTGATATTATCGCAAAAATGGGGGTGAAGACAGAAGCCCGCAAAATAATGCAGGAGGCAGGTGTGCCTATCGTTCCGGGTACGAAAGACCCTGTGGCCGATTTGGAAGAAGCGCGTAAAAAAGCGAAGGAAACAGGCTATCCCATCATGCTCAAGGCACTGGCCGGAGGTGGTGGAAAGGGCATGAGGCTGGTGCGCACGGAGGATGAACTCGAATCGGCTTTCCGTATGTCGCGTTCTGAGGCGGCCAACTCGTTCGGCAACGATGCCATCTACATCGAAAAATACATCGAGAATCCGCATCACATCGAGGTGCAGGTGTTGGGCGATAAATATGGAAACGTAATTCACCTTTACGAGCGCGAATGTTCCATACAACGCCGCAACCAGAAAGTGATCGAAGAAGCCCCTTCGCCCTTTGTGAAGCCCGAAACGCGCGAAAAGATGCTTGCCATTGCCGTAGAGGCATGTAAGAAGATAGGCTATTACAGCGCGGGCACGCTGGAGTTTATGATGGACAAGGATCAGAATTTTTATTTCCTGGAGATGAATACCCGTTTGCAGGTAGAGCATCCCGTTACGGAAGAGTGTACGGGTGTAGACTTGGTGCGCGATATGATACTTGTTGCTGCGGGCAACCGCTTACCCTACAGGCAGGAGGATATTGATTTCAGGGGTGCAGCCATCGAGTGCCGTATTTACGCGGAAGACCCGGAGAATAATTTCATGCCGTCGCCGGGTATTATCCGTGTGCGCGAGGCTCCCGAGGGGCGTAATGTGCGGTTGGACAGTGCGGCTTATGCAGGCTTTGAGGTGTCATTGCATTATGACCCGATGATTGCCAAGCTCTGCACGTGGGGGCGCAACCGCGAATCGGCCATCAACAACATGATACGTGCCCTGCGCGAGTATAAGATACTGGGTATTAAAACAACTATCCCGTTTCATATCCGTGTGCTCGACAATGAAACTTTTGTTAGTGGGAATTATGATACCACGTTTATCGACACCAAATTTGATAAGGAAGATTTGAAACGTCGCCAGAACAGCGACCCTACCGTAGTAGTGATTGCTGCTGCACTTAAACATTTCGAAGCTCAGAAAGAGGCTGCCGCACGGGCAACTACTGTACCGTTGGTGGGGGAGTCGCTGTGGAAACATTACGGCAAACTGCAAATGCTGGCTACTAACTTTTAAAACCAAGGGAGGATATATATTATGACAAAAGCATTGGCTACTTATTATGTAACTCTGCAGGATACGCCCGACGTGGAGTACAAAGTGGAGATATTGGAGGATGGCCCGGTAAAGAAAATTTCGGTAAACGGCAATATATATGATGTAGATTATAATGTAGGTGGCGACACGATACATTCTATCATAATGAACCATCGCTCACACGGTGTGCAAATATCACCCACAGGAAACAACGAGTATGAGGTAAAAAATAAAGGTGATAATTACCAGTTGAAGGTGACGGACGAATTGACAAAGATGCGTCTGTCGCGCACGCAGTCTGTGGCTATGGGGCGGCAGGTGATCTCTGCTCAGATGCCGGGGGTTATCCTCAGGGTATATGTGAAGCCGGGTGATGAGGTGCAGGCGGGGAGTCCGCTTTGTGTGCTGGTGGCCATGAAGATGGAGAATGAGATACGCAGCCCGATAGACGGGGTGGTGAAGGAGGTGTATATTAATGAGGAGGATAAGGTTGCGGTGGGGGATAAGATGATGGTGGTTGAGTAGAGAGGAGATGAGAGGAGATCGTTTGCCGGGAGATAGGTAGGGATTGATTTTGGGATTGCATCGATCTTCTTTGTAATTATATCCGGGGCATGAATGCTGATGTTGTGGGATTAGGCTAAGTCCCGTGAGGGGCGAAATCCTGATAATCTCGCCCCTTGCGTGGTTCGTGTATAGTGTCACCTGCCTATCTGTAAGCTACACTGCGTCCAGCATACGGTTATGCATAATCAAGCCCATGCCGGGCTTAAGCCTGCGACATTGGCATGAAAGTCCTTAAATCCGTATTACCTTATCCGCCACCCGCTCAAAATCCCTGAGATGCGTAGCCATCAAAATACTGATGCCCGGATATGTATGCCGGATATTCCTGAAAATAGCAATTGCATTTTCCGAGCTGATGCCCGCCGTAGGTTCATCTACCACCAGCAGTTGAGGTTTTTTGAGCAATGCTTGTGCCAGTAGCAGCTTTTTGCGTTGGCCACCGCTAAGTGTTTCCCCATTCTCGCCGAGCCAGCTTGCCAGGCCATCGGGCAGATTCTGCCTCCAGCTTGTCAGGTCTACGGTTTGCAGCACTTCTTCGATGGCTTCGTCGGGATAACTTTCAAAGTTTTCACGCAGGGTTCCGGTAAGAAGATACGCTTTCTGGGTGACGTAGATACATTCGGGTACAGGCAGATGGGGCAGTTGCTGTTCGTTGTTCCATGTCAGCGAACCGCTGCGGCGGTATTCGGGATAAAAGAGGCTGTTGAGCAGGGTGCTTTTTCCTTTTCCCGTTTCTCCGAAAAGCGCAATCCATTCGCCTTTGTTTATGTGGAATGACACTTCACCGGTGTGTACGGAAGTTTCGGGGATTTTTGCACTTACATTGTCTATGTGTAAACTTTGGAGGGGAGAGCTTACTTCTACGGTTTCGACAGGTTGTGCGCCTTGTTTGAGTATGGAGTCGATGTCTTTGATCTGGCTGGCAACGGAACTCTTTTCCGATTTTCCCGAAAATAGTATTTCGGCCAGTTCGGCCTGTGCCATGATACCGAAGAATATGCCTACTGCCAGTGGGGCATCGATACCGTGGCGACTCGAACTCCAGAGTATAAGTGCGGCAATAAAGCTGAATCCCAGCCCGGCTATAAGTTGCAGGTTGAAGGAGTTGGTTTGCAGCCTGCTTTCCAATTGTTCCAACTGCTCCAACTGTTGTTCGTACTGACTGATGGCTTTGCCCTCGAGGTTGTATTTTGATATTTCTATCCGTCCCCTGAAACTCTGGATAAGGGCCTGGTTATTCTCCTCGCGCTGTATTTTGAGTCGGTTGTAGAGTCTCCGGTTGCGGCGGAAGAAGAGTTGCGGAACGATAAACAACAGGATGGCCGACGAGATGAGGAACTCTACAGCTATTGCCTGCGAAAAGGCGGCGAGAAAAAAGAAATAAATAACCATCGAAAGTACCAGGGCGGTAAGCGGCAGGAGCCATAACAAGATGTGATTAAGTATGTGGTCGATGCCGTAGGTACTGTTTTCGAGCAGTGCCGAGTTGCTGTTGACCTGCTTTTTAAAATAGGGGAAGCGGGCTACCGAACGGAATATTTTTAGTTGCAGCCGTTGTTGTGCTTCGAGGGTGGTTTTGTGGTTTTCAAGTCGCTCGAAATAGCGGGTTGCCGTACGCACGATAGACAGCAGGCGGATGATAGCCGACGGAATGATGTAGGCAAACAGTGTATTTGCCGTGATAAATGCCACGCTGCACATGGCCAGAAACCAGCCTGATATAGCAGGAAGTGCGATAAATGCCAGTGTCCAGAGCAGCAGCAGTAAGAGCCCTTTCAGCCAGCGTCCTGTCAGGGGTTGTACTATGTATTTAAAGATAAATTTATTCATACTTCATCTGCTCCCCCCAATTTAAGTTTAAAACAGTGTCGGCAACGGTGTCGAACATCTCTTCGTGAGAGGCAACGATAACAAGCCTTTCTTCGGCCAGTTTCACAATCTGCCGGAGGATGATGGCGGTAGTATCTGCATCGAGGTTTGAGGTAGGCTCGTCCAGAATGGCTATCGGCCGGGGATGCAACAGCATACGGGCAAGGGTAATGAGTTGTCTTTCGCCACCTGAGAGTTGCTTGCCGTTGTGGCTCAGCACCGTTTCCCAGCGATCTTCTTTCTTATCGAGTATCTTATCCAGAAAAGTGGGATAGCTTTCGTAAGTATCGGCCTCTTTTTCGAGGAAAACATTGTATCGCAACGTACCGTCGAAGATAAAGGGAAACTGGTTCATATAGGATGAATTGGCCCTGAGCCATGCGTTGGATGCTATGTTGTCTTTGCCGTTGACCGAAACCGTACCTTCTTCTACAGGCAGGTTTCCGCTACAGATTTTCAGCAGGGTTGATTTGCCCGAACCCGAAATGCCCTTTACCAGTACCAGCCCTTTGACGGGCAGTTGCAGGTTGATGTTGTGCAGCACTTTTACGGGTGTGCCGGGATAGGCAAAGTTGAGGTTGCTGATCTCAAACCTGCCCGGCAGTTCGCTTGCAGCAGGGGCGGCGGGGCAGGTGTCGCTGCCTTCGTCGAGTAGCGGCATGAGTGTTTTGGCCGATGCCAGTGCCCGGTTGCGGTCGTGGTAGGCACTCACGAACTTGCGCACATAAAAGAAGAAATAGGGTGCAAGGGTAAGCAGGAACAGGGCAATGCGGAAATCGTATCCTTTGCCGTAGTTGGGGCCTACCATGATGCCCAGCAGACTCATGCCGAGATAGATGGCGATAGCGGCAATGGCGATGGTAACGAAAAGCTCCAGTACGGCCGATGACAGGATAGCTACGCGCATCACGTTGATCGTGGCTTTGTTGAGTGCTTTACTCTTCTCCGATAGAAAGCGGTATTGCGGTTTGAAATTGTCGAGGTTGACGATTTCGGCAATGGTATGCAGGCGGTTGTAAAAAACGGCGGAGTATCTGAGGAAGAGGTCGATATGTTTTTTGTGTAGTCCTTCGGCTCCCATACCGATAACGATCATCTGCATAGGTATAACCATGAGTACGACGAGCAGGATTACAGCCACCCACTTCTCGAACCAGAGGCAGACGCCCAGCAGCAGGATGCTTACCAGTATGGAGGCGAGTGAGTAGGGGATGAAGAAGGCAAAATAGGGTTTCAGGTCGTCGCTTATGCGGGTAACGAGCAGGGAACCGGATACGGAGTCGAGCCGGTTGTTGTGAAGCAATACGGGATAGAGTTTCTTTTTGATGCGGGTAACGATGGTGTTGCCCGCCCTGTAGTTAAGAAGTGATGCAACGTGTGCAAAGATGTATCTCCCGGTAAGGAATACCAGTGCATAGAGCAGGGGGGTGGGCGAAACTTCTCCTTTGTCGACCCACGGGGCTGCAAACCCGGACAGGTACCAGCAGAAAACAACAAAGCATGCTCCGCTCAGCAGGGTGCATACCGATGCGGCGGCGTATGTCCCTGTTGCTTCTGTAATCTTTTTATTGAGCCACCGGGTAGCACTTTCGTGTTTTGAACTCATGGGTTGTGCGTGTTTTATTTCTCCATTCGCATGCAAAAATAAAAGATATAAATAAAGTACGGGTATGATTGGGGGATTTATTTGTGGGAAATTTGTGGGGGATGCCGGTAAGCTGCATAGTGATACCGTAAGTTGCACTGCGTTTGCGTATTCTTATGATTTACGCAAGTGAATTCACATAATTTCTTTGATATGGTTGTTTATTTCTAATG
>PPYE01357831.1_pt1 | contig 24665 bp, 25 predicted proteins | sample 1559881 | NCBI WGS metagenome assembly PPYE01 (sample SAMN08240022, study PRJNA423297) | Human gut metagenome, whole genome shotgun sequencing project. | reverse complement strand
TATGCCAAACGCGCTCAACAAAGGTGCAGGCAGCGAAGCGTCCCTGCCAGTAACTCTGCGCTCCCGCAGGAGCGCCCCCGAGCTGCTCTTCCCCCAAGATTCCGTGAAGAATCGAAAAATCAGGAAAATCGCTTGCAGGAAAGGGGAAAATCATGTATAATAAACAGGTATGCCGGATGAAAGGAGCGAAGGAAATGCTGGAAATCATCGGGGACAGCCGCGCGGTGGCTCGTGCGGCGATTCAGCTGGCGATGACGGCGACACGCGAGGAAGAAACCGAGCTGAAGGCGTCGCTGACCGAAAAGGATATTGTCGGCGCGGCATCTGACTTCGGCGGCACATTCGTGGATTCGATGATGAAGATGATTGAGCGTGCCGTGGTCGCCGCCAAGCGTGAGGGCGTCATCAGTGATACGCACCGCGAGGAGGGCGCAGTTGCTGGGGCAGCGCACGACGCGGTGTGCCAAGTCAGCGAGAAGGCGATGGGCTTTTCCGTCGGCGGCAAAATCGGCGTCGCCCGCTCCGGCGAGCATGTGGCGGTCGCGGTGTTCTTTACCGTGGGCTTAGTGCATCTCAACGAGGTCGTCGTCGGCATGGGACACCGGGCGATTTGAGCCTACATAAAAAAAGGTCAACAAAAGGAGACAACAACGCATGGTGCTGAATATTGCCATGGATGGCCCTGTCGGGGCAGGAAAATCAAGCATTGCGGACGCCGTCGCCAAGCGGCTGGGCATCCTCCACCTCGACACCGGCGCGATGTACCGCGCCATCGGTCTGACCGCGCTGGAGAAGGGCGTTCCCGTGCAGGACGAACAGGCGGTCACGGCGCTGTGCCAGTCACTGTCAATGACGGTCGGTCACGCGGCGGATGGTCAGCATACCCTCGTGGATGGCCGCGACGTGACGGGCTTCATCCGCACGCCGGAAGTCAGCATGGCGGCGTCCACCGTCGCCAAGTACGCGGGCGTGCGTGCGGCAATGGTCGCGCTCCAGCGCCGCCTTGCGCAGGAAACGCCCATGCTGGTGGATGGCCGCGATATTGGCACGCGTGTGCTGATGAACGCGCCCGTCAAAATCTTCCTGACTGCCAGCGCCGAGGAACGCGCCCGCCGCCGCTATCAGGAGATGCGCAATAAGGGCATGGACGCGAATTTCGACGATGTGCTGCGCGATCTGCGCGCCCGTGACGAACAGGACACGCACCGCGCTGTTGACCCGCTCCGCGCGGCAGAGGACGCCGTGACGGTCGATTCGACGAACCTCACGTTCGACGAGGTGGTCGAGGCGATTCTGCGCATCGTCGCGGACAAGACGGGGGGCGCATGGGCATGAGCGAGCAGAATCAGCCGGAAAAGAAGAAGAATTTCCAGCATCACATGGCTGTTCCGGGCAAAAAGGGCATCATCTATACGATTGCGCGCGGAATTTTCTGGATTTACTTCCACCTGTTCTGCTTTATGCACTGCACGGGCAGGGAGAAGCTGAATCTCGACGCGCCATACATCGTCATCGCGAATCACACGTCCTTCGCAGACCCGATTATTGCCGCGATGCTGATTCGCCGCTACGAAGTGAACTTCCTGGGGAAAATCGAGCTGGCGAAAGCGCCCGTGGTCGGAAAACTGCTGACGCACCTGCACATGATTCCCGTTGACCGCCACCACAGCGACATGGAGGCGATGCGCGCCTGTCTGCGGGTGACGAAGGCGGGCGGCGTGCTGGGCATTTTCCCCGAAGGCACGCGCCACAAAGAGGGGATTATGGAGCACGTTGAGTCCGGCGTGGCGCTGATTGCCCTGCGCAGCGGCGTGCCGATGATTCCCCTGTACATCGGCGGCAAACCGCGCCTGTTCCGCCGTCTGGACGTGCGCGTCGGCGACCCGATTGCGATGGACGACCTGCGTGAGCGCGGCGTGAACCGCGACACCTGCGAGGAACTGCTCGCCCGCATCACAGAAACCTACCGCGCGCTGACGGCACACCCGGAGGCGTGAACACCAAAATCTGCGTGAAATCCTGTTTTTTCGCGCTTTTTTCGCGAACAAAAAATTTTTTCAAAAAAATTGCGAAGGAAGCAGGAAAATCAGAAGATATGTAGAATCAATATAGAGGTCAGAAAATGGTCTGACCATGCTGGAAAGGATGCAAACGGGAAATGCCGATTGAAATCGCGGCTCATGCGGGGTTCTGCATGGGCGTCCGCCGCGCGGTCGAAAGCGCCGTGCAGGTGGCGGACAGCGGCGTGTCCTCTTGTACGCTGGGGGAACTGATCCACAACCCGACGGTCGTGGATATGCTTCGTCAGCGCGGGATTCCGCCGGTCGCTTCCGCCGAGGAAGCAGCGGGTCGGCAGGTGCTCATCCGCAGTCACGGCGTCGCGCCGGAGGTCATCAAGCAGCTGGAAAATGCCGGCTGCAAGGTGGTTGACCTGACCTGCCCCTTCGTCAACAAGCTCCACCGCGTCGTCGCGGAGGAAACGAGCGAGGATTGCCCGCTGATTATGGTGGGCGAGCGGGAACACCCGGAGGTCAAGGGAACATGCGGCTGGGCGCGCGGCAAGGTCTACGTCGTGGCGACGGCGGAGGAAGCGGCGCAGCTGCCCGAAATGGATCATGCGGCAGCCGCCGTGCAGACGACCTTCCCCCCGGAGCGCTGGGAGGCGATTGTCGCCGTCCTGCGCGGGCGTGTCCAGCATTTGAAGGAGCATAACACCATCTGCAACGCCACCGCGGTGCGCCAGCGGGAAGCCAAGAAGCTTGCCGCGGCATCCGACGCCATGATTGTCGTCGGCGGCCGCACCAGTGCGAACACGCACAAGCTCTTTGAGGCGTGCAAGGCGCTTTGCCCCCGAACAATTTTGGTAGAGTGCGCGGCGGAAATTCCGCCTGCCTTTGCAAATATTCATTCCGATAAAATTGGAATAACCGCCGGTGCTTCCACACCGGATGGCTCATTAGAGGAGGTTGCAACCCATATGACCGACAACGAAAACATGGCTCAGTCCTCTGACTTCACCATGGACGCCATCGTGGCCACGATGACGCGCATCAAGGCTGGACAGACGGTGACCGGCAAAGTTGTGCAGGTGACCCCGGACGAAGTGTATGTGAACATTGGCTACAAGGCCGATGGCATCATCAAGCGCTCCGACCTGACCCAGCAGGACGTCAAAGAAGGTGACGAACTGGAAGCTGAGATCGTCAAAGTGAACGACGGCGAAGGCAATGTCGTTCTGTCCCAGCGCAACATCGTCAACCGCAAGGCGTGGGAAGCGCTCGTCGCCAAGTACGACGCGGGCGAGTATGTCAAGGGCGTTGGCAAGGAAGCCGTCAAGGGCGGCCTGATTGCTGATGTTGAGGGCGTGCGTGCTTTCGTGCCCGCCTCCCAGCTCGCGCAGCACTATGTTGACAAGATTGAAGAGTTCGTTGGCAAGGAAATGGAACTCAAGATCATCGAAGTGGACAAGCAGAAGAAGCGCATCGTGGCTTCCCGCAAGGCTGTCATTGCTGAGCAGACCGCTGCCCGCAAGAAGGCTGCTTGGGAGAACCTTGAAGAGGGCGCTATCATCCACGGCGTCGTTCGCCGCCTGACCCAGTTCGGCGCGTTCGTTGATGTCGGCGGTGTGGACGGCCTGATTCACATCACGGATCTGTCCTGGGGCCACATCAACCATCCGTCCGAGGTCGTCAAGCCCGGTCAGGAAGTTGACGTGAAGATTCTGTCCCTCGACCGTGAACGTGAACGCATCCAGCTTGGCTACAAGCAGCTCCAGCCCCGTCCGTGGGATAACGCCGCCGAGCGCTATCCGGAAGGCTGCATCGTCGAAGGCAAGGTTGTCCGTATTGCGGACTTCGGTGCGTTCGTCGAGCTCCAGCCCGGTCTGGATGGCCTGGTGCACATCTCCCAGTGCGCGCAGAACCGCGTCGCGAAGGTCACTGACGCCGTGCAGGAAGGTCAGATTGTCCGCGTGAAGGTGCTGAGCGTTGACACCGAGAAGAAGCGCATCTCCCTGTCCATCCGTCAGGCCGCCGAAGACGAATTCTCCTTCGACGACGAGGCGATGGGCGAGGAAGCTCCCGTGGATGCGGAAGAAGCGCCCGTGCAGGAGTAATTGCGGAATTTCTGATTTCGCCCCGCAGCAGGAGGCAAGTGGGATACTGCTTGTCTCCTGCTTTCTTATTATGTTGAGGGGGAGTTTGGGCTTCTCGAAGCGGGCGAAGGGGCAATGAAAATCATCATCAAAGCGAGGAGAACTGCTATGCCGCGCTGCATCATCCTGACGCCGCTGTATGCGGGCGAAGAGCTGCCGTGGATTGCGCCGCAGCCGGGGGATTTCCTGATTTGCGCGGATGGCGGCTGGGCGCGTGCGCGGCAGTTCGGGCTGACGCCGCAGCTGGTTGTCGGGGATTTTGATTCCATGCCGCCTGCAATGCGCCCGGATGTGCCCACGCTGACCTTGCCGACGGAAAAAGATGATACGGATTTGGTCGTCTGCCTGCATGAAGGGCGCAAACGCGGGTACACTGAGTTTATCCTCGCGGGGGCGATTGGCGGGCGCTTCGACCACACGGTATCTTGCCTGCAATGCGCGGCGGACTGCGCCCTGCGCGGCGAACGCGCGTGGCTGGTGGACGGGCAGAATCGCGCGACGATTCTTGCGCCAGGCACGCATCATCTGCCGAAAATGCCGGGGCGAAAGCTGTCGCTGCTGGCGTATTCGCCGGAGGTGCGGGATGTGACGCTGACGGGCGCGAAATGGACGCTCACCCGCGCGACGCTGGCATACCGCTATCCGCTGGGGTGCAGCAACGAGTTTGCGGCGGACATGGCGGAGGTCACCTTCCGCGAAGGGCTGCTGATGGTGTGTTTCAGTGCGGATAAAAATCCTTGACTTTCGTGAAAAACCGACAAACTTTTGCAAGCTGCGGAAATTCCCTTGTCCTGCGGGGCGAAAAATGGTACAATAAACCCTACCCGCAGAGGAATCTGTACGCAATGAAAGGGGCGCTGGCGCGATGGAACTGGGCAAGCTGCTGACGGAAGGAAAAGGCAAACGCGTTTACGCAACCGACGATCCGGATCAGGCAATCGTGTACTTTAAGGATGAGGCAATGGCGTTTCATGGGCTGAAGCGCGGGCGGATTCTGGGCAAGGGCGAAGTCAACAACGCGATTAGCGAACAGTTCTTCAAAATGCTGGAAGAAAACGGCATCCCGACGCACTACCTGCGACGGCTGGACGCGCGGCAGAGCCTTGTCAAGCGATGTCAGATTCTGCCGGTATCCGTGAAGGTGCGCAACCGCGTGGCGGGGTCGCTGGCGAAGCGCATCGGTCTGCCGACAGGCACGAAGCTGGACACGACCGTCATCGAGCTGGAACTGAAGGGCAGCGAGATGGACTACCCGCTCATCAACATCACGCATGTTGAGGCGCTGCATCTTGCGACGCGCGAGGAAATGAACTACGTCATCGAGACGGCACGGAAAATCAACCAAATTCTGTCGGATTTCACGTCGGAAATCGGCGTGGAGCTGGTGGATTTTAAGCTGGAGTTCGGGCGCTACCACGGTCAACTGCTCGTTGCGGATGAAATCAGCCCTGATTCCGCGCGCTTCTGGGATGCCCGGACGCATGAGCCGATGGATCTCGACCGCTTCCGCCGTGATTTGGGCGGCGTTGAACAGGCGTATCAGGATTTGCTGCACAGGATGATGGGCGAATAAAAACTGTATTTCTGCCCGTCTGCCGCGATAAAAAAATCGTTTGCAAGGCTTGATTTCTGCGGAAATCGGGTCTTTTTTTGTTGACAAAGGCGACAATTATCGTTATAATAATAGATATGTTGTTTGTTTTTTGTGGGGGGGGGCAAAATATGGAAAACATAGGCGAAAAAATCATGCAGGCACGCAAGACAAAGGGCATGACGCAGGACACACTGGCGCAGCTGGTCAACGTGTCGCGGCAGACGGTGTCGCACTGGGAGAACGGGCGCGCCATGCCGGACGTGGCGACGGCGGCGCAGCTGTCGAAGGTGCTGGATGTGAACTTTCTGGCGGATGAAGCGGCGGAAGACGCGGCAGTCCAGCCGCCTGAAGCCGTACCGGCGGTGCAGGCGCCGGTACAGGAAACGCAGGAACAAACCGACGGTCGGTTTGTTAATCCGCCGGAGCAGCCGAAGCAGCCCAATCAGCGCAAGCGAATCGCGGTCATCTGCGCGGCGGTCGTCATCATCGTGGCGGCGGTTGTCGGCATTGTGCTGCCGATGCTGCCGAAAGCGCAGGCGGAAATCGAGCTGTCGTATCCGCCGGAAAATGCGTACATGATGAAAGAAGACGACGGGTTTGTCGGCTGGATGATTCACTTTTACAGCACGAACGTCAGCGACGTGCCGTTCACGCCGACCTATGCGCAGGCGAAATGGTATGAGGGTGACAAACTAATCGGTTCGGTGCCTGCCATTGATTACGAATACATGCGCAAGTGGATGGAGAGCGACGCGCTCGTCAAGGGCGAAATGCCGCTGGATTTGTACTGCGGAACAGACAGACTGAATGTCGATCGCGGCGTGTTCATCATCTCCGGCACGGATGCGAACGGTCACGAGCTGAAATTTTCTATCAGCATCGACCTGATTCACGAGTTTCCGCCAGAATCAGAAAACTGAACGCTTGTTCGCAAGAATCGTCCCTTCGGGGGCGATTTTTTTGCGTTTTGGCGGAAAAAAGCGCGATAAAACACAAATGTACACGTTTTGAGCGCGATATCGGGCGAATGTAAACATCGTGAGCGTGACATTTGGGGGATGCGGCGCTACAATGCAGACAGAACCAAGCGACAAGGAAGGAGGAACATGACGTACTGGGGATGGCTGCTGGTGGACATCGCACTGCTGCTGACCGCGCTGAGCGGAACGCAGACAAGCCTCTGCCAGCGGATGAGAAGCGTACCTGTTTACCGCGGCCTGACGTACTGGGAGGTTCAACAGATTGCGAAGGCCGCACCGACGAGCTTCACCCCGTGCGGGGAGGACACCATCCGCCGCTGGGTGAGCGGACGTTACCAAATCGCCCTGCGCTTCAACAGATACGACGTCTGTCTGGGCGTGGAGGAAGAAATCGACGGATAAGGAAAGGGGAAAACAATCATGATGAAGAAACTGACGGCGCTGGTCATGCTGCTGGTGATGGCGCTTTGCTGCTGTACGGCACAGGCGGAATTTGGCTATACAATTACAAAATCGTATTTGAACGATAATGCGGGAACTGGCTTTTCAATGGAAACAGGGGACGGAATCGACAACTGGCTATGGATTAACTTTGACTTTGACGATTCCTCAATCTTTATGACAGGAACTAATAGCGCAGGAAAGCAAGAAAGTACATTTTGGTCTGATTTAGACGCTACCACGTTCGTACTTGCGTTGGGAAATATTCTTACGGCATGGGGAACACTGGAAGATACGCTTGATAGTGGTTATTCATTGATGGTTGTACTTACGATAGATGAAGATCCGATATTCGTCGACACGGAAGAGAAAGCAGAAGCAATACTTGAAATTATTAATAATTAAAAGATTGGACAGAGGAGCAAGGGAAAATGAAGAAGTTTACGGCGCTGCTGCTATGCGTGGTGATGCTGATGGTCGGCGTGGTGGCACAGGCGGAAAACGGATATGTGACTATGAAAGCGTTCTTTGGTGACAAGGATCAGCTTGGAACAGGCACCTCAAGAACAGTTGACTCGCTGTCTGATAAAAAACTTGTGATTATTTTCGATTTTAGAAGCGAACAGGTTGGTCTGATTGGCTACAATGCCAGAGGGAAAGGCGAAGGAACGGCATGGAATACGGACGACTTTTCTGAATTCGTGGCATACCTAATGACAGTATGCGAAGAATGGGAAACCATCGAAGAGGGTTTGGACAAGGGATATACTCTTTGGGTTCTTGTTCTTATAGACGATGACAACAAGGCACTCATTGACTCCAAAGAAGATGCCGACAAAATCCTTGAAGCACTTCAAAATTAAGCAGACGCAAGGAGGCTTTCACCATGCCCACCATCGTATCCTTCTACCAGCGCTTCCCGAACGAAGCGCCGCCGCTGAACCTGTCCGCTTTCGACCGCACGGGCTACACCTATGCCGAAAACTTCCGCCGCAATGAGCGCTACTATGAAGCGGAACAGTGCGAGGTGACGAGCGACGACGGTAGCGTGGTGCTGTCGCTGGACGTGCGCATTCGTCCGCGCGGCGGCGAAATCGAGGCGCTTCCGCGGGTGATGCTGTCCGTGTACAGCGAGGGAATGATGTTTCAGGTGCGCCGGATGGAGCTGCGCACGGGGGATACGACGTACGCGATTCTGCCAGACAACGTGCAGCAGTACACCATGCGCGGCGACACGGACGGCGGCTTTCTGGAAACGATGGCGATTCCGCTGGGGAAAGTCGGCATGAAGATGCTGCTGGAAGCGTCGGATGCGGCGGAGGCACGGTGGGTGATTCAAGGCGCGCGGACGGCGCAGACGCTGCCCCTCACGGCGGCGCAGAAGAAGGCGATTCACCGCTTCTGCATGGACTGCGAGGAATCCGCCATCACCTACCAGCCCGCGTTCCTGTGGTACAAGGATTACTGTACAAAAGCCTGACACACAACTTACTCTCCCTTCCTGCGTCCACAGCTTGCACCTGTGGACGCGTTTTTTGTGCTTTGTGCTTGACAAAAAACAGACAGATGCATATACTAAAATTGCGACGAAAGGACGCGAAAAAGGAGGCTTTTTTCATGTTCAATAACATCGGTCACAAGATTCAGGTGCTGGCGAAGGTGCTCTGCTGGATTGGCATCATCTGCTGGGTCATCACGGGGCTTGCCCTCATGGCTGGCGGCTCATCCATGACGTATCGGCTGAACGGCGAGTTTGTGCGGGCTAATAGCGGCGCAGGCGTTGTCGCGGGCATCATGACCATCATCGTCGGTGTGCTGGTCTCGTGGATTGGCTCGCTCGTCCTCTATGCGTTCGGTCAGCTGGTGGAGGACACCCACGCAATTCGCGAGAACACGGAAGCCGAGGAAGAATCCACGGAAAGCTAATCCGCACACAAAAAAGGAACCCGAATCCTCGCTTTTCAGCAGGGGAAACGGGTTCCTTTTCTTTGCGCTTATTTCTGCAAGTCCGTGCGGATAATCAGCAGCATGTCATGCGCCATGCCGTCCGCCACGAGGTCGAAGCTCGGCACATTCGCCATCTGGCTTTCGAGGTTGTCGAAGAGGTCAAGCGCCTTCTGCACGTCGCCGCTCAGCAGGTCAAGCCCTTCTTCGGTCAGCTTCGCCTTGAGTTCCGCCAAGCCGTCGGAAAGCTCCGTCATGCCGCCCGACAGCGTGTTTGCGCCATCGTAGAGCTGGGACGCGCCGTTGCCCGCCTGCGCCACGCCGTCGGTGTACGCCTTCAAGCCGTTCACGAACGTCTCCACGGATGCCAGCTGCTCCTTCAGGCGCTTGAGCGAATCCACCGCCGCAGCAATGGTCGCCTTCTTTTCGCGGACGGTGTTCTGCACGTCCTCGCTGGCGTAGTTCTCTTCCACCAGCTTGTCAATCTGCTCGGTCACAGCGGCTTCCAGCTTCGCCTGCACATCGGCGGATGCGAAATTCTCTTCCACCAGCTTCTCTTCCTGTTCGGCGACGGCAGATTCAATCTTCGCCTTGATGTCGCCCGATGCCATGTTCTGGGCAATCAGCTGATTTTCCTGCTCGGTGACGGCGGATTCAATCTTCGCCTTGATGTCGCCTGACGCCATGTTCTGCGCGACCAGCTGATTTTCCTGCTCGGTCACAGACGCTTCGATTTTCGCCTTGATGTCATCGGACGCCATCATCTGGTCAACCACCGCGCTGATCTGCTTCTGCTGCGCGTCCGGCACCTGACCCGCCGCAACCGCGTCCTGATACTGCTGCGCCGTCATATTGAGACCCGCCTGCGCCAGCACGCCCTCCAGCACTTGCGCCTGAACCGCCTGCGTCACGCCGGCGCGGATGGTATCCTCCTGCGCTTGAACCGCGTCCTGCACCTGCGCCTGAACCGCCTGCGTCACTGCCGCGCGAATGGTGTCTTCCTGCGCCACAACTGCCTGACGCACCTGTTCCTTCACTACGTCGGTCACAGCGGCGCGGATGGTTTCTTCCTGCGCTTGAACCGCGTCCCGCACCTGACCGCGTACCACTTCGGTCACGGCCTCGCGAACCTTGTCCTCCTGCGCCATGACCGCCTCGCGCACCTGCGCCTTCGCCAAATCCTCGATGGTCTTGTCGATGCCGGCGGGGTCAAGCTGGGCAATCAGGTCATCCAGCACGGCGGCGTAGTTGCTGGCGGTCAGCGTCGGCACTTCGATGCTCAGCGCATCCAGCCCCGCGGCGGACAGCTGCGTGTTCGCGGTATCCAGCACAGCGGCAAACAGCTGCGCCGCGCCGTCGTTGAGAGCGCTGCTGTTGCTGCTTAGCGTATCCAAGCCGTCTTTGAGCGTCTTCACGCCGTCCAGCAGGGTGATGGAGCCATCCTTGAGCTGCGCCGCGCCGTCAAAGAGCGTGTTCAGCGCGGTCAGCAGTTCGTGAATGTCTTCGTTGCTTTCGGGAATTTCCGAACCGTCCGCCAGCGCGTTCAGCCCCGCCGTCAGGTCGCTGACGAGGGTGTGCGCGTCCGCCGCGTGGTCGGAGAGTGCGTCGGTCAGCACCTTCACGGGCTGCGCTGTCGCAATCGTCATCATCCAGTTCAGGTCGGCATGATCCACATGCGCCGTCATGGTGAAGGAATCGGGCAGTTCCAAATCCGCATCCGCGCCGGGAACGCCGAAGCCCATCAGGAAGCTGTGCGCGCCGTCGGTCAGCACCGTGCCGTTGTCCACGGTCACGCTGGTCACGTCGTCAGATAGCGGCATCAACGTCACGGCGAGGAAAGGGGATTCGGCGCGGTAGGAGACGGTCATCACCAGCTCACCGGATGCGTTTTTCACGTCCGCGGCGGTGATTTCGATGCCGTCCAGCGTCATGTGGACGACGGGGGTCACGTTCAGAGCCTTGTCCGACGTGCCCTGATAGATGATGCTGTTTCCGTCGGCTTTCCACGTCACGGTTTCGCCGCTCTGGGTGAATTTTTCCGTGCCGCCGACGTTTTCCAGCGCGGTCAGCAGCGTCCGGTCGTCGATTTCCGTCAAAGCGTCGCCATTTTCAAGGCGAACGTTGTCGATGACGGTCAGCGCGTCGCCGGCGGCATTCGTCACGGCATAAACACGCTCGTGTTTCACGGTTTCCGCGCTGGCAAAGCAGGTCAGCGTCATGCAAAGCGCAGTGATAAGAGCAAAAGCACGCTTTTTCATCGGATTTTTCCATCCTTTCTACCAACAAAGTCAGTTCTTCACGTTCATTTTCAGCGTCGTGTGGATAATCACCTTGTCCAGCACCAGCAGTACCGCCGGCAGCAGGAACAGCACGACCACCACTGAGCACAGCGCGCCGCGCGCCATCAGGGAGCACATGGAGGAAATAATATCGACATTGGAGTACAGCCCCACGCCGAACGTCGCGGCGAAGAAGCCGATGCCGCTGACGAGAATCGACTGCGCGGAGGACGCGACCGCCTTGCTGACCGCCTCGAGCTTGTCAGATCCCGCACGGCGGTTCTGCAAGTAGCGCGTCGTCATCAGGATGGCGTAGTCCACCGTCGAACCCAGCTGAATGGTCGAAATCAGAATCGGCGCGACGAACGGCAACGTCACGTTCGTGTAGTAGGGGATGCACAGGTTTGCGGCAATTGCGGTTTCAATGACGGCGACCAGAATCACCGGCAGGGAAATCGAGCGCAGCACCAGCGCGATAATCAGGAAAATGGCGATAATGGAAATCAGGCTGACGACCTCGAAGTCGTGGTCGGTGCAGGAAATCAGGTCTTTCGTGCAGGGCGCTTCGCCGATGAGCATCCCGCCCTCGTCGTACTTTTTGAGGATTTCGTTCAGCTCATCAATCTGCCGATTCACCGCGTCGGAGGAAATGATGTATTCCGAGGAAATCAGCATCAGCTGGTATTCGTCGCTCTTGAGTTCGCTGAGGATTTCGTCCGGCACGATGCTTTCGGGGATACCCGCGCCCAGCAGCGAGTCAATCGACAGCACCTGCTTCACGCCATCGACTTCCGCCATTTCGTCCGTCATGGCGACGACGTCCTTCTGCGGCACGTCCGCATCGACCAGCACAAGGTGGTTCGTGGACACGTCAAAGGTTTCGGACAGCTTCGTGTTCGCCTTCACGCTTTCCAGCTCCTGCGGCAGGCAGGCGGACATGTCGTAATACTTGCCGACGTTATTGTAGCCGTAGAATGCCGGGATGCACAGCACAATCAGGATGACGAACAGCACCTTGTAGTGCTTCGTGACGAACTTGCTGATGCCCGCAACGCTGGGCAGCAGCGGCTTGTGCGAGGTCTTTTCCAGCGCGCGGTCAAGGAGGCGGATGACGCAGGGCAGCAGGATGACCGTGCCCAGTACGCCGAGGATAACGCCCTTGCTCATCACGATGCCGAGGTCACGGCCGAGCGTGAAGCTCATGAAGCAGATGGCGACGAAGCCCGCGACCGTCGTCAGGCTGCTGCCGACGATGGAGGAAATGGTCTTGCAGATGGCGCTTGCCATCGCTTCGTCCTTGTCCGAACAGGTCTGCTGCTCTTCCTTGTAGCTGTGCCACAGAAAGATGGAATAGTCCAGCGTCACGCCCAATTGCAGCACGGCGGCGACTGCTTTGGTGATGTAGGAAATCTCACCGAGGAAGTAGTTCGTGCCCATGTTCCACAGAATGCTCACGCCGATGCACAGCAGGAAGATAAACGGCAGGAGGATGGAGTCCATTGTCAGCATCAGCACGACGCAGCACAGCGCAACAGCGATGGCGACGTAGATGGCTTCCTGATCCTCTACCAGCTGCTTGGTATCGGTCACAACCGCCGACAGACCGGACACGAAGCACTGCTGCCCCGCAATTTTGCGGATCTGCGCAATGGCTTCCATCGTCCCTTCCGCCGACGACGTGTCATCGAAGAACACCGCCATCAGCCGCGCGTCGCCCTTCTCGAAGATGTTCCGGTATTCGTCCGGCAGAATCTCGGAAGGAATCGTGCCCTTGGTGATGGACGCATAGCCGATGACCGTATCCACATGCGGCACGTCGCGGATGGCGTCCTCCAGCGCCTGCTGGTCGGTTTCGCTCATCCCTTCCGTGATGCACAGGGAGAACGCGCCCTTGCCGAACTCTTCCATCAGGATGTTCTGCCCCTTGACCGTGTCAAGGTCTTCTGGCAAATAATACAGCAGGTCATACTTGACCTTTGTGGCGTTCATGCCCAGCACCGACGGGATCAGCATCAGCAGACAGATGATGACGACGGCGACACGGTGCTTGACAATCCACCTTGCGAATCGGTTCACAACAGTTCCTCCTTTTCTGAAATCCATAACTTTTAGTAGACAATATGTTGACTTTCTCAACGATGGATAGTATAATAGTATGCGTACCGAAAATCAATCATCAGATTCGGTTTCGGACGCTGATTAAGCGACAAAATGAACGACGATTGCGGAAACAATCAACAAAATTGGCAAAAGAGTTGAAAAACAAGGGGGTCGCCATGATGACAGAAAAGGATACGATGCAGGTTAAGCCGGAGAAGAAGGAAGACCGCCGGGTGCGCCGGACGAAAAAGCTGCTTACCCACGGGCTGATTCAGCTGATGAAGGAAAAGCAGGTGCAGGACATTACCGTGCGCGAGCTGGCGGATTTGGTGGATGTCAACCGCGGCACGTTCTACCTGTACTACCGCGATATATTCGACATGCTGGACAGCATCGAGCAGGAGCTGTTCAATCAGGTGAACCAGCTGATTGCCGCGCATAAGGGTGAAACCGTGCTTACGCATACACTGCCCGTGCTGAAGGAGCTGTTCCATTTGGTGGAGGAGAACAAGGAACTGTGCCAAGTGCTGCTGGGGCAGAACGGCGATATGAAGTTCCTGAAAAAGCTGTCCGACGTGGTGCAGGAGGCCTTCCGCCGCGAATGGCTGATGATGAAGAAGGACGAAGTGACGTTCGATTACAGCTATGCGTTCGGCGCACTGGGCTTTGTGGGTCTGCTGCGGACGTGGCTGGAGCGCGACTGCGTGGAGAAAGCCGACGACATGGCAGTCCTCAGCGACCGCATGATTCGCTTGGGGCTGACCAGCAGCCTGCAAACGCCATAATAGTAGTAGAAACGCCGCAAAAAGCCCCTCAGCCGCTTGCATTTGCCGCGCAAGTGTCCTATAATGAAGAGGACGCGCGAAACACGTCTATTTTCGCTGCGTTCGGGAAAAAGGCAAAGGAGCTGCTTCCGCTTTGAAGAAAAAATCCGTTTTCGCCAATCAGACCATGCGCATTGGGCTGCTCATGCTCCTGGACGCGCTGCTGATTTCGGCTTCGCTGCTGATGGGCTTGCAGGTGTATTATGACATGCACGCCCCGGCAGCGCATATCCTCCACGTCTGGCGCAGCCTGCCGCTGCTGATTGTCTCTACCGTCGCGCTTTTGCATATGATGGGCTTCTACCGCGGCATCCTCAAATACGCGGGCGTGGATCTGCTGCTGCAAATCGCCTGCGGTACGCTCGGCGGCACGGGGATAACGTATCTCGTGTCGTTCCTGTGCTATTCGATTCGCCGCGAGCCGAACATCTTCCTCATGCCGCGCCCGGTCTACCTTGTGCAGTGGCTGCTGCTGATGGTGATGCTTGCGGCAAGCCGGTTCGTCATCAAAGTCGCGCAGGGCGGCGGATGGACGCACTTCTTCACCGGCGGCAGCGCCAAGGCACGGCGCGTGATGGTCGTTGGCGGCGGCTGGGGCGGCGCGCAGGTCATCCGCGATATGCAGGCAGGACGCTATGGCGACTGCGTGCCGGTGATTGTGGTGGATGACGACGAGAGCCGGCGCAACACCCGCATCGGGCGCGTCCGCGTGGTGATGGACACGGGGAAAATTGCCGAGTACGCCAAGCAGTACGCGATTGACGATATCATCATCGCCATTGCCACGCCGAAATCCGACCTGACGGAGCTGATGCACACCTGTGTGGACACCGGCTGCCACGTCCGCCGCTATACCGTGATGCAGGAGATGAACGGCGGGCAGGGGCAGATGCGCGACATCAACATCGCTGACTTGCTGGGGCGCGATGAGAAGCACCTCGATATGTCCGAAGTGGAGCAGGTGATTGCCGGGCGGCGCGTGCTGGTCACGGGCGGCGGCGGGTCAATCGGGTCGGAGATGTGCCGGCAGATGATGGCGTTCATCCCCGAAAAGCTGGTGCTGTACGACATCAGCGAAAACTACATGTATGACCTGTTCGCCGAGCTGAAAAACAAGTACGGCGAGATTGTCAAGAACACGGTCGTCCTGCGCGTCGGTTCGATTCGCGATGAAGCGACGCTGAATCAGGTGTTTGATGAGTTTAAGCCCGAAATCGTCATCCACGCGGCGGCGCATAAGCACGTTCCGCTGATGGAGGACAGCCCCGAACAGGCGGTGCGCAACAATGTTTTCGGCACATACAACGTCGCCAAGTGCGCCAAGGAGCATGGCGCAAAGCGGTTCGTGATGATCTCCACCGACAAGGCGGTCAACCCCACCAACGTCATGGGCGCCTCGAAGCGCATGGCGGAAATCATCATCGAAGCCATGCAGAAGCAGAGCAGCACGACGCAGTTCACCGCTGTCCGCTTCGGCAATGTGCTGGGGTCGAACGGCAGCGTCGTCCCGCTGTTTGAGCGGCAGATTCGCGCGGGCGGCCCGGTCACGCTGACGCACCCGGACATCATCCGCTACTTCATGACCATCCCGGAGGCGGCGAGCCTTGTGCTGCAAGCCGCGTCGATTGCCCGCGGCGGCGAGTTGTTCGTGCTGGACATGGGCAAGCCCGTCAAAATCCGCGAACTGGCGGAGCGGATGATTCAGCTGTATTCCGATCCTTTGAAGCCCCCGGTGGAAATCGTTTACACCGGTTTGCGTCCGGGCGAAAAGCTCTACGAGGAGCTTCTGCGTGACGAGGAAACCGACACCGCGACGAGCAAGCGCCATCTGCTTGCGCCTTTTTGATTCTGGCGTCCACTCATTCCACTTAGCGTAGCGCTGCTACGCTGCGTTTCATTCGCGTTAGCCAGAATGCAAAAATTCGCGGCGCATCTTGGCGCATTCTTATCTGAAAATAGTATAAGGCGTGCAAAACGCAAATTTTCCCCGAAAAATGCCGGAGAAAATGCAAAAACCCCCTTGCCAAATGCCTATGCAGTGTGGTATAATAATCGGCGTGACATACGGGCGGTCCTCTTTCCGGAAAACTCTGACCTCATGCGGAGCCGGATACGAACGTCTATGAAGGAAGGAGGAACCAACATGAGCGAAATTATCCGTTCTATCGAAGCGAAGCAGCTGCGTACTGACATCCCCGCGATTGCCATTGGCGATACCGTCAAGGTGATGGTGAAGGTTGTGGAAGGCAAGACGGAGCGTCTTCAGGCTTTTGAGGGCGTTGTGATTGCGAAGCGCAATGGCGGCATTCGTGAAACCTTCACGGTGCGCCGCGTGTCCTACGGCATCGGTGTGGAGCGCACGTTCCCCGTGCATTCTCCCCGTCTGGGCAGCATCACCATCATCCGTCACGGCAAGGTGCGTCGCGCCAAGCTGTACTACCTGCGTTCTCTGCAGGGTCGTGCTGCGAAGATCAAGGAAGTCAAGCGCGTCTGAGTACGGTACGGGGATGCGGGACGTCACAACCCACAGCCCTGAACTCGGAAACAGAACACAGAAGGGAAAGCGGAGCAATCTGCTTTCCCTTTTTGCGTGCGTGCGGATTTTGCATTTTCTCACGCTGGCAAGTCTAAACTTCACCCCTCCCTCATATGGTGGAGCAAGCGAAGCAGAGGAGGGACAGAAATGGAAAGCGCGACGTTTGATTTGTATCGCGATATTGCCGAGCGCACCGACGGCGACGTGTATCTGGGCGTTGTAGGGCCGGTGCGGACGGGCAAAAGCACCTTTATCACCCGCCTGATGGAATTGCTGGTGATGCCCAAAATCCCCGAAGGCGCGCGCAAAGAGCGCATTGCGGATGAGCTGCCGCAGAGCGGGTCGGGCAGAACCATCATGACGACGCAGCCGCAGTTTGTGCCCAGCGAGGCGGTCACGGTCAGCCTGAGCGACAACGCCCCTGTGCGCGTCCGACTGGTGGACAGCGTGGGCTACATGGTGCGCGGCGCACTCGGTTCGGTGGACAAAACCGGCAGCCGCATGGTGCATACGCCGTGGTATGACCATGATATTCCCTTTGAACAGGCGGCGGAAGTCGGCACGCGCAAGGTGATGACTGACCACGCGACCATCGGCGTCGTCGTGACGACGGACGGCACAATCGCCGAGTTGCCGCGCAGCGCCTACATCGAGGCGGAGAACCGCGTCGTCAACGAGCTGAAAGCGCTGGGCAAGCCGTTCGTCATCATCCTCAATTCCGCTGTGCCGAACAGCCCCGATGCGCAGACGCTGCGTACTGATTTGCAGGAGGCGTATGGCGTGCCGGTCATGCTGATGAGCGTGAAGGACATGCAGAGCGCGGACGTGCAGAAGGTGCTGGAATCCGTGCTGCTGGAATTCCCCGTGCGGCAGGTGCGCTTGAGCGTCCCGAAGTGGCTGGAAGCGCTGGATGAGGGGCATTATCTCGTGCAGGAAGTGCTGACAGGGCTGAAGAAGGCGGGGCAGGAGACGCACCGGATGCGCGAGACGAACCTGCTGACGCCTGCGTTCGCGTCGTGCAGCGAGTTGGATGGCGTGCAGCTGGAACAGCTTCGGCCCGGCGAGGGACGAATCGACCTGTCGCTGACGATGAAGGATGGGATGTTCAACCGCATTCTGGGCGAGGAATGCGGCACAGAAATCCACGGCGATAAGCACCTGCTGCGCCTGATGAAGGAGCTGGTCGCGGCGAAAACGGAGTACGACCAAATCGCCGGGGCGCTGAAATCCGTGCGCGAGACGGGCTACGGGCTGGTATCGCCGACGATGGCGGAGATGACGATGGAAGCGCCGGAAATCGTGCGGCAGGGCGGGCAGTTCGGCATCCGCCTGAAAGCGCACGCCCCGTCGCTGCATCTGATTCGCGTGGATATCGAGACAGAAGTCACCCCGACCGTCGGCACGGAGGAGCAGTCCGAGGAGCTGGCGCGGCAGATGAGCAGCGAGCTGGAGAGCGACCCACAGAAGATGTGGGCGATGTCCTTCTTCGGCAAGCCGCTGAGCGACATGGTGCGCGAGGGGCTGAACGGCAAGCTGATGCGGATGCCTGCCGACGCGCAGGAGAAGGTGCAGGAAACGCTGACACGCATCATCAACGATGGCGATGGCGGCATGATTTGCATCCTGCTCTGATGAATCCGTACAAACGCGCCAGTTTGTCCAAAAATGTTGGGAAATCAATTGACAGAAGCGGAATTTCGCGGTACAATAGATTGTAAAAAGCGCACGAGAATGCGCCGCTACAATTTGGAAATAACGAAGGGGATACGAAATTATGTTGACGCATGAAATGACCATCGCGGGGCTGAAGCGCGCGCTGCCGATTTGCCGCGTGAACGACAACCTGTATATTGGCGCGTTTGTCATCTTCGGCGACTGTGAGCTGACGATGGCGTGCGCGACGGAGCTGCTCAAGAAAGCGCCGGAATATGACTACCTTATCACGGCGGAGTCGAAGGGCATTCCGCTGGCATATGAAATGGCTCGTCAGCATGGCGACAAGAAGTGGCTGCTGGCGCGCAAGGGCGCGAAGCTGTACATGCAGAATGTCGTCGGCGTGGAAGTGAAGTCCATTACGACCGCGGCGGTGCAGAAGCTCTACCTCGACGGCGCGGATGCGGCGCTGATGAAGGGCAAGCGTGTGCTGATTGTGGATGACGTGATTTCCACGGGCGAATCCCTCCACGCGCTGGAAGCGCTGGTCAATCAGGCAGGCGGCGAAATCGTGGGCCGCATGGCGATTCTGGCGGAGGGCGACGCGCAGGAGCGCACGGATCTCATCTACCTCGAAAAGCTGCCGGTGTTCAACGCGAAGGGCGAAATCATCGGGTAAATCGCATCTGTCAAGCAGTGGTTTCAGAAGAGAATTGTTCCTTGTTCGGCGGCGTTCGTGATGCAGCGGGCGCCGCTTTTTCGTGTATACAAAATGAAAATCCGGCGCATCCTTCCTCAAAAAGGAGGAATGCGTATGGATTACAGAACAGACTTGGCGATGGAGCGCACTGTCCGCCCCGGCGGCATGGGCGAGGGCGTTTCGGTGCACACGCAGCAGCAGGCGGGCGCGGAGGTGACGTGGGTGCGCGTGTCGTCGGAGAAGGCGGCGGAGCGGCTCGGCAAGGCGCAGGGGCTGTACTGGACGCTGACACACCCGAAATTGCCGCACATGCTGCCGGAGGAGCGGATGGACATTGCCCGCGAGGTGGCGCAGATGCTGCGGATGATGCTGCCGCCGCAGGGTGACGTGCTGGTGCTGGGGCTGGGCAATCGGCGGATGACGGCGGACGCGCTGGGCGACCGGGTGGTCAGCGGCATCCTCGTCACGCGGCACATGCAGGAGGAACGCCTGCGGAGCGTGTGCGCCGTTGCGCCGGGGGTGCTGGGCATCACAGGCGTGGAGACGGCGGAGCTGGCGCTGGGGCTTGCGGAGCGCGTGAAGCCATCCGCCGTGATTGTGGTGGACGCGCTCGCAGCGATGGAAACGAACCACATCGGCACGACGATTCAGCTGACCGACACCGGCATCCGCCCCGGCAGCGGCGTGGGCAACCACCGCAAGGGCATCACTGCCGAGACGATGCACGTTCCGGTGATTGCGGTCGGTATCCCGCTCGTCGTGTACGCCTCGACCATCGTCCGCGATGCGCTGGCGGATATGATGCAGCGCGAATCAGGCGACGCACAGGCACTTGCGGAGCAGCTGACCAGCGGCTATCCGCGTGACTTCGTGGTTACGCCGCGCAACATCGACGAGCTGGTGGCGGGGCTGGCGGACTTGCTCGCGCTGGCAATCAACAGCGCGCTGCAAACGAATCTGGAGATGGAAGAGCTGTCGCACTGCCTGCACTGACGGGCATAATTGGCATTTGTGCCGCATACAATCCACCGATGGATGAAAGGCGGTGGAGGACATGAAGGCGCTTCGGCGGATGATGGCGGGACTTGTGTGCGCGGCGCTGCTGTTCGGGCGTGCCGCGGGCGAAGCGTCGTTTGACTTTACCGACGGGATGCCGGATGTCCCCGAAACCGCCGCGCCTACGGAAAATCCCGCGCAGACTATCACACTGTCGCCCGCGTTTGAGATGACGGTCATCCGCCCGGCAGCGCAGCAGCACCACGGCGCGATTCTTATCTACCACACGCACACTTGGGAGGCGTACCGGCAGACCGACGAACGCTACCAGGAGACGGAAAAGTGGCGCACGAAGGACGAACGCTACAACGTCGTTGCGGTGGGCGAGGCGCTGACCCGTGCGCTGACGGCGCTGGGTTATACGGTCGTGCATGACACGACGGCGTTTGAGCCGCCCAAATTGGCGGATGCTTACGCGCGTTCCCTGACAATGCTGGAGCAGCGAACGGCATCTGGCGAAACCTATGACCTCTACATCGACCTGCACCGCGACGCGATTTCGTCCACCTCCACCATCCGCCGCACCGTCAACATCGGCGGCGAGGACGCGGCACGCTTCATGGTGCTTGTTGGCAAGGGGACGACCGGCGGCTATCATGAAATGCCGGATTTTGCCGCGAACCTGCACATTGCGGAGCTGCTGACGGACAAGCTCGAAGCTCAATGCGAGGGTCTTTCGCGCGACGTGAAGGTGCGCACGGGACGCTTCAACCAGCATATCGCGCCGCGCTGCATCCTGATTGAGTGCGGCACGAACGAGAACACGCTGGAGGAAGTCCTCTGCGGCATTCCGTACCTTGCGCAGGCGATTGCGGAAACGCTTGATGCGCTGGAAGCGGAGGCAGCAATTAACAATGTGGAATGAGCAATTCGGAATGCGGAATCAAGCGCGGCGGGCGCGAATCGTCCTCCACAAAAGATTTTTCAAGGGAGAACGCCAAACACAATTTGCTATAGAAAATTGTTACGGTCGTTCATTCTATGGATTATCCCCAAAAGCTGCGGCGCCGAAGGGGTGGAGGGGGCGAGCGGAAAGCCCCCTCCTCGCCTCCGCAGAGGCAAAATCTCTGCATGACAGCGCAACGCTATGAAGAAACAGCATCGGAAATAAAGCAATCAAAAAACGCAGCCTGACACGTTGAGCCTATCCCATACTTTGTGTAAACCTCGAAAGTAGTGTATAATAGAAGCACGAGAATGGAGGTTTTCGTATGGCAAGAAGGAAACGCAGCCCGGAAGAAAATGCCCGCAGGGAAAAGATTCGTGAGCTGCTGCAGCTGGCGAACATCGGCAGCATGGACGACATCCAGAGACTGTTCAAGGAGACGATTGCCGAATTCATGGAAAACGGCCTCGATGCGGAGCTGGACGACGAACTGGGCTACAGCAGGTACGACTACAAAAACAAGAACACAGACAACAGCCGGAACGGACACAGCAGCAAGACCCTGCGCACCAGCTTCGGCGATGTGGAGGTGTTTGTCCCGCGGGACAGACAGGGGGAGTTTGAGCCGCAGCTCCTGAAGAAGAATCAGACCAGCATCAGTCAGGACATCGAGGAGAAGATCCTGTCCATGTATGCCAAAGGCATGACCACGTCGGATATTGAGACCCATATTCGGGATATCTACGGCGTAGAGGTGTCCGACACGACCGTAAGCCGTATCACCGACAAGATTCTCCCCATCGCAAAAGAATGGCAGCAGCGGCCGCTGGAAAGCATCTACACGGTAGTTTTCATGGATGCCATCCACTACCATGTCCGCAGCGAAGGTCAAATCGTGAAGAAGGCGGTGTATATCGCCATTGGCATTGATCTGGATGGTAGAAAAGACGTTCTGGGCATGTGGGTCGGTGAAAATGAAAGCGCCAAATATTGGGCAACGGTGCTAAACAGCCTGAAAAACCGGGGAATTGAGGACATTTTCATCGCCTGCACGGACAATTTAACCGGCTTTTCCGCTGCCATTGAAGCTGTTTTTCCCAAGACGGAAATTCAGAACTGCATCATCCATCAGCTCCGCAATTCCAGCAAATATGTGTCCTACAAGGACATCAAGGCGCTCATGGCAGACCTGAAGGCAGTCTACGCCGCAGTCGATGAGTCTGCTGCTTTGGACGCTCTGGATGCTTTTGCGGAGAAATGGGACAAGAAATATCCGAAGATTGCTCAGTCCTGGCGGGAGAATTGGGCGAACCTGAGCACCTACTTCAAGTACCCCCAGGAGGTGCGCCGCCTGATCTATACGACCAATGCGAGCGAGGGCTTTAACCGGCAGCTCCGGAAAGTGACCAAGGCCAAATCGGTGTTCCCTACGGATGACAGTCTGCTGAAAATGCTATATCTGGCCATGACGGATATTACGAAGAAATGGACTGGCCGGCGGCAGGACTGGAGCATGATCCATGCGCAGCTGGCGGTGTTCTTCGCCGACCGTATGCCGAACTGACTGGCTACACGCAGGAATGTCAAGTGTCGAGATGAACGGAGGTTGACGTTTCAGCCCTTGACATCCCCTCGAAACGCTGTTATTTTATAAACAAGGCGGCTGCAGCTTGCGCCGCTCCCGTCTTGCATAAATTTTGCTCTATTTGCACTACGTAACCTTCGATTTCTGCAATCGCATCTGACAAAAAATGCATTCGCCATCGCACCAACTCATTTGTGCGGTATTGCCTTAACAGCCAACGATGGGATTGGTACTTGTTTCTTGCATATTCTTCCAGACCATGTTCCCGATAGCGGCGGCACATTTGCGTGATACTGGTTCTGTGCAGATTGGTCATCTTAGTGATTTCGTCGAGTTTCTTTCCTTCGTAGCGCAGCATCAATACACGCAGTCTCCGACTTATGTTCTTGTCTTTTGTCTTAGCCTCTTTGGCTTTGATTGCTTCATATTCCGCTTCTGTTATTTGAAAACGTTTCATTTCTCATCACCGTTTTCATTATAACACATTCACTTGCTTTTTTGAATATGTTTAGAAAAAGAGTAGTATCAAAATTTTCTCAAACTTCAAATCATATTTCGTGTTTTCAGATATTTGAATAGTATCTGTCATACCGTCTTGTTATATCTGGAAATTTGCAAATATACACTGAAAAAGGTAATTATCGCTTGCTTTTTCGTGTTTTTCCTGCTACAATATAGCCATCAGACGTTGGGAAGGAGGATAAGAAAATGAAGCGCTTATTGATGCCTCCATAACAAAGGATATTTGCTATAATTTATTATGAAGCAAAATATCCTTGTTTTTGTGCTTGGATATGACGCAAAAGGGCGAAAGGAGGCACGCAGTTAGCATTTTCTGTTGTAATGTTGGCATGGTTCTGATGGAGGTAAAATCAGTGTTGGATGAAAGACTGCCTCTCAATGATGTGGGTGATGAAGGTGAGGGCATCGGACAGATTAGAGAACTTCGAGCTAAACTCGAAAAAGGAGGAATAACCGCAAAACGTTTGCAGCAATTTGACGCGATGTTTCATTCATACGAACGGAACAGAGTAGAACAAGGCAAACAGGATTTCGACGATTCACAGATTGCAGACTTTTACCGCATTTTTGCATTGGATATAGCACAGTTGCATGAAGGAGGATTAGAAAATGAAGAGGATAATTAGTTTGGTGTTGATGGTTGCAACGCTGTTCAGCATATCAGCATTTGCCGAGGAAGAGTTTGCACTTCACAGTGGAGTATGCATGGGCATGAGTAAAGAACAGGCTATTGAAGCGGAAGAAAAGAACGGATTTACCCCCATCATTGAGGATAATGACACTATAAGGGTCGAAGGTACAATAGCGAGTATCCGCAACTCAAGCATTACTTATATTTTTGAAGATGACAAACTTGTTGGTGCTTCCTACAGACTTCCAGACTATTTATCAGAAAAAAATCCCTTGCAAAGCATGTATCTTCTTAAAAAAGATATGATGGAAGCCTGGATAAGGGTATCGGATGCCTTAACTGATAAGTATGGTGTTCCTGAATGTGGCACAGTGGCAGGAAAATATTATGATTTAGGAGCAACTAGTGCCACCTTCCGTGCGGGGCATAACATAGTAAGGGGCGGATACTTTACAAAAACAGATGAAATCTGCGAACAATGGTTGATTGTGTTGGATGATGGAACTTCTGTGTTTATTGAAAACACTATTCAGATAAATACTTATGATGAAAAGTACAATGGAGTTGTTCATTTTGAACCGTGGCTTGTCTATCGTCATTGCGATGCCGAACTAACTGAGGAACTCCTAAATCAGATGGGAAAAGGTCAGAACATCTCTGACGATTTGTAATTGCAATATTGATGAAAATAGCCTGTATAAGTTACTATGAATGAGCAAATTCCAAAAAGCATCCAAACTTTTCTTTGAGCATAGCGCTGAAGCTCACCCTACGCCTGCAA